>Ga0208554_1000004_pt1 | contig 83845 bp, 98 predicted proteins | sample Colrivmet1371B02_FD_187628 | JGI IMG/M metagenome (GOLD analysis project Ga0208554, IMG submission 187628) | Estuarine microbial communities from the Columbia River estuary - metaG 1371B-02 (SPAdes) (version 2) | ecosystem: Environmental > Aquatic > Marine > Intertidal zone > Estuary | place...
AATCTAGAAACCTTAATCTCTGTCATTTAGAAACTAATGATTTGGGTTTTTGCCCTCCATATTCTAGATATGTTTTTCCATTGCTCAGAGGCAGATTAATTGTCCCTATAAGAGATGTTCATGGAAGATTGATAGCTTTAGCAGGGAGGCAATTACCTGATTATATTGAACTAACTATAAAATCTTTCTGGGACACTTACAGCTACGAACCTTCAAAAGCAGATGATAGGATTTCTAAATGGATGAAAGGTAAGTGGATAAATGAACCCTACCAAAAATCTAAGCATTTATTCAATTTAGATAAAGCAAAAGAATATATCCGTGAAAGTAATTTTGTTTATATTGTTGAGGGTTATTTTGATGTTTTGGTTCTTAGACAAAATGGCATAAATAATGTTGTTGCCTTATGTGGAACAGCTTTATCTGATTTTCATTTAGCTTTACTTTATAGATACTGCAACAGAATTGTTTTGTTATTAGATGGAGATATAGCTGGTAAATTAGCCACTGACAAGATATTTCAAAAACTTTCAGAAAACAATTTTATTGGGAAGAGTTTATATCTACCTGAAAAGTGTGACCCTGATGATTTTGTGATAGAATACGGCCCAGAAAATCTAATAAATGCCACCAAAGAATTGCTTAACAGTGATTCACCTTATTTGAATATATTAGCGAGTTAAAATGCAAGAATTTGAAAATGTTTGGAAGTTAAAAAAGTTTGATAGACAAGTCTCAGCTCAATTGGCAGAAGACTTATCAATAGCCACACCTATATCTAATATTCTTGCTGGTAGAGGCTTGAAAGATGTAAAAGAAGTTGAGAAGTTTTGTAAGACTGATATAAGTGCTTTACGAAACCCATTCTTACTCCCTGATATTCGACCAGTTTTAGCACGTTTGAATAAAGCTATAGATAACAATGAGAAGATATTTGTCTGGGGAGATTATGATGTTGACGGAATTACTGCAACATCAGTGGTAGTTACTGCTCTTCGCAAAATGAAAGCTAATCTTGTATACAAAGTCCCTCACAGAATGGAAGACGGTTATGACATCAAAGTACATTCTGTTGATGAAGCAATAAAGGCAGAAGCACAATTATTATTTTCTGTTGACTGTGGGATTGTTGCTTTCGAAACTGCTGAATATGCTAAAACATGTGGACTAGATTTGATTATTACAGATCACCACCACCCTTCAGAAGATGGCAAAATTCCTGATTGTATTGGTGTGGTAAATCCTAATAGAGATGATCCAAATTACCCAGGACATTTATTTACCAATGATTCCAATAAAGATTTTGTAAGATATCCTTTTGATGCTCTTGCTGGTGTTGGAATTGCGTTTAAAGTCATGTTAGCTCTAGCAAAAGAACGTGGTTATGATGTTAGAGAGATGATTGATGAATTGGTTGAATATGTAGCTTTAGGAACTGTTGCTGACGTTGCTCCTATGCTTGATGAAAATAAGGCTATGGTTGCTTACGGATGTCAAAGGCTATCCAACACATCGAAACCTGGCATCCAACAGTTACTAAAAATTGCTGGTGTAAAAGAAGTTGATACGTTCAGCATTGGTTTTCAGTTAGGCCCAAGAATTAATGCTATTGGACGTTTAGCTGATGCAGGAACAGCTTTAGATCTCTTATTAGAAACCAGTCAAACAAGAGCAGAAAAGCTGGCAAAAGAGCTCGATAATGCAAATAGAAAAAGACAATTAGAGCAAGAAAAAGCTGTCGAAGATGCTATTGCTTATGTAGAACAAAACTTTGATCTGCCTAACACTTATATCCTTGTTGTTGGTCAAAAAGAATGGCACCCAGGATTGATAGGTTTGATCGCTGGTAAGTTGGTTGAAAAGTTTAATAAGCCAACTCTTGTATGTTCATTTAAAGATGATGGATATGCTAAAGGTTCTTGTAGATCATTAAGAGATTTCAATATTTTGAATGCTTTAAAGTCTGAGAAGGCTTGGGCATTATTCAAGAAGAGATCAGATGGTTCTACTGTATGTGGTGGTCATGCTTTTGCTGCTGGTTTTGAACTTGCAATTGATAATATCCCTGCAATGAGAGAAGCTTTAAATGAATATGCTTCAGACATTATTGGACAGTTATCAGAAGTAAAAGTCATTGATTTTGATTCAAGAATAGAACCTGGTGATATTAATGAGAAGGTTTTTGGTCAATTAACTAGGCTCTCACCATTTGGATCAGGAAATGAAACTCCAATTTTTGTCTGTACTAAACTCAAAATTGTAGAAGCTAAAACTCTGACAAGTGGCAAACATCTTAAATTAAAAGTTTCTGATCCAGACTCAAAACAATGGATCAATGTAAATGCTTGGAGAAAAGGCTATTTAGCTGAACATTTAAAAGAAGGATCCTTGATTGATTTAGCATTCACTATGTCAATTGATGATTGGCAAGGTAGAAAGAGTTTGACGTTGACAACTGTTGATATTAAACCTCATGTAAAATAAATTATATTTACATTCTAATTGTTGCAAACTATAATATAGCCACATTAAGTTTATTTAATGTGGCTTATAGGTCTATTATGCAAGAAACTGAAGTTCAACCAAACAAGAATGTAAAGAGTTATACAGGTCATCAAGAAAAGCTAGAATTTGCTATTCTTAATTATCAAAAAGCTTTAGCAAGTGGCAATGTAAGAATTATAGATAATGCTTACAAGAAAGTTATAAAGCTGTATCCCCCAATGATGCACTTGCAAGAATGGTACACCCAATACCATTATTTATATGATGCATTGGAAGATTTTCAACAAGATTATATAAGAATATTTTGTAATGTTTTATCAGCATGGAAACCTAGAAATGCCAGAAAAATATCTAGATACGATGGCACAGGCGAGTTTAAGAATTATTTTATTGGAGCATTACAGCACAATTATATTAATTTAGTAAAAGCTGACAATGCTGGTAAGCGCAACCCTTCATGTAAATGCCCTATATGTGAAAAATGGGTCAATCCTCTATCAACACATTTGAGAAGTAGTCATATCGATTTACTATGGTCTCAATTGAAAATTAATGGACACAATATAGAAACTCTAACAAATTGTCCACTCTGTAAATCTCACAAACTACCCAGACAATATAATTGTTTAATTAACCCAGAGGAAATATGTTTCGGTGCGGGAGATTGCGCTGAATGTAAACGTGTAGGGATTAATAATGCAATTAGAAAGCATATGTTGTCTAAGCACTCTACACTTCTATTTCAAAGATTCAATGAAACTTATCCAGGGTACCAAACAGTATCTCCAAGAGCTTTAAGTATTTACACTGGTGAAGACGAAGATGGAGACGAAGGCTGTTATTATGATAAAGTTCAAGAAAGAAATAATTTAAATAATTTAATGTCCATGGATCTTAATGAAATTGAAAATAAAATCCTTTCAAACATATTAAATGGATCTACTAGTTTAAAATTTGATGCAGCTTTGTATAATTGTTCTATCGAAGAGTTTAATGATGCAATTGATGGTTTAAAAGATAAAATGTCACTTGCTGGATTGGAATAATCAAAGGAATTAAAATGGAAGATTTTTCAAAAGTTGAAGACGCAGAAGTAAAGAAAGTAGGTTTTAATGACGCTAGGACTTTACGTGCAAGGGGAGGAGATGCAAATGACCCTGATCCCCGCAAGCGTCCTACAGATCCAGTAGGCCTTTCTAGAAGTATTTTGCATGTTCTTAAAGAGAATGAATATGTTAGAGTGTTGTCAGTAGGCCCGACAGCTTTAAACGCTGTTATGAGTGCTTTTAGACTAGCTTCAAGAGAAGTTGAAAGTTTGACAAATGGTTCTGTTTTAGTTTGCCGTCAATCAGAATACACTGCTGAAATTGGTGGTAAAAAAGCAAAGGGTATTTCCACAAGAATATTTGCAATCAACATCAAATTTGCGCTATAATCAAACATAGAACGACTCTGTAGTTTAAGTTAACTTAAATTACAAATGAATAATATGGAAGAATTAGCAGTAAAAAGAGCCCTAAGATTAATGTCCCAGGAATGGAAACAGGATAAATCTAGGGCTTCTTTTCATTATGCGTTTGCAATTAAAAAATCTAAAGTTGTTGCAATTGGTAAAAATAATATTTCTGATGGATCTAGAACAGCATTACAAATTGGGAGATCTTTAAATATAGCAAAATGGAAAGAATACCCATATATTCATGCTGAGTGTGATGCTATATATCAGATTAAAGATAAATACCCGCAAGCAGATATTGAAATTATTAGCGTAAGAATTAACAGAAATGGTGAGTTTAGATTAGCAAAACCATGTCCTCATTGCCAAAAGGTGTTGGATATTTTAGGGTATTATAACGTCTGGTGGTCAATTACTTGTGATGATGGAAGTAATAAACTTACTCTCTCAAACGACAAAGAAAGTATTAATTATAAGTATGCAAAGCTCTGATTGGAAGAAAAAGAAAAGGCAATTTTTAGAAGATTATTTTGCCACAGATGATATTTCTACGAGTGATTTTTTTAAGGTTGACAGTAATGAAAACCAGAATAAAAAATATGCTGCTGGCACTCCGTGGACAACGTTGATCAGGGATTCATCACTGGTGAATTCTCGTGTTTTCGTGCGTGACAATTATCATAATCATGATATATTTAGCACAGATAATGATCAAGGTAACGCCATACTCAGTTGTGCCGTTAAGAAAGCTACATACATGATAAGTGAAGAAACCGAAAGGGATTATCACGAGATTTATGAAGCAATTAAAAACTATTTTTCTGATAATGGAATGAGCGGAAAAGAAATAAAAGCTATTATCAAATTATTAAGAGACTTAGATCACGAAGAACTATTTAATTAAGAGAGTAAGACAAAAATGGAAAAGATTTTAGAAGAGAATAAGAATAGGTTTGTTTTGTTTCCACTTCAGTACCATGATATCTGGGAGTTTTATAAGAAGTCCCAAGCATCATTTTGGACTGCTGAAGAAATTGATTTATCCTCAGACTTGGCAGACTGGGAGAAGCTCAATGCAGGAGAACAACACTTTGTAAAGCATGTACTAGCATTCTTTGCTGCATCTGATGGAATTGTAAATGAAAACCTTGCAGAAAACTTTGTCTCTGAAGTTCAATATACAGAAGCGAAGTTTTTCTATGGATTCCAAATTATGATGGAGAATATCCATTCAGAAACTTATTCTTTGCTTATTGATACATACATTAAAGACAAGGATGAACAAAATCATCTTTTTAATGCAATTGATACTGTTCCAGCCGTTCAAAAGAAAGCTGAATGGGCTCTTAAGTGGATCAGCTCTGAATCATTTGTTGAGCGTCTAATTGCTTTTGCTGCTGTTGAGGGCATTTTCTTCTCTGGATCTTTCTGTTCAATTTTCTGGTTAAAGAAGCGTGGTTTAATGCCAGGTTTATCCTTCTCCAATGAGTTGATTTCTCGTGATGAGGGATTGCATACAGATTTTGCAGTTCATCTTTATAATCATCACATTGAGAACAAACTTTCTCGTGAGCGTTTGATTGAAATTATTGATTCTGCTCTTACAATTGAAAAAGAATTTATTACTGAAGCTTTGCCTGTATCTTTAATTGGAATGAATTCTGATTTGATGAAACAATATTTAGAGTATGTTTCTGACCGCCTTTTGATTGACTTGGGCGTAGGAAAAATCTATAATTCTGAAAACCCATTTGATTTCATGAAGAATATTGCAATGGAAAACAAAACAAACTTCTTTGAGAAGCGTGTTGGTGAATATTCAAAGCAAGGTGTAGGCACAAAGCCAGACACAATTCAATTCTCCACTGAAGAAGATTTTTAAGGTAAGCAAATATGAATGTTGTAAAAAGAGACGGGACAGTCGAACAAGTAAAGTTTGACAAGATTTCTTCTAGAATCCGTAAGCAAACATACGGATTAAACGAAGATTATGTAGATTATTTCCAGGTTGCTCAAAAGGTTATATCTGGTCTTTATGATGGTGTAACAAGCAGTGAACTTGATAAACTCAGTGCTGAAACAGCAGCATCTATGATCACAACTCACCCTGATTATGGTAAGTTGGCTGCTAGAATTACAATTACATCTCTTTACAAAGATGTTGCAAAAGAGTTTTCAACAGTTGCAAAAGAACTTTATGAATACATCAACCCAGTTAATGATGAACCAGCTGGATTGATTTCAGATGAAGTCTATGCAATTATTGAAAAGAATGCTACAGCACTCAATGCAATGATTGTGCATGATCGTGATTTCAATTTTGATTATTTTGGATATAAGACATTAGAAAAGTCATACCTTCTGCAACGTCATGGTAAGCCTGCAGAAACTCCTCAACAAATGTACATGAGAGTTTCTGTTGGTATTTGGCGTGATAATCTTGAAATGGTTCAAAAGACCTATGATCTTCTTTCACAAGGCCTCTTCACCCATGCCACTCCTACTTTATTCAATTCAGGCACAAAGAGACCACAAATGTCTTCTTGTTTCTTGTTAGATATTGATGATGATTCGATTCCGGGTATTTACAAGACACTTTCTGACTGTGCAAAGATTTCTCAGTCCGCAGGTGGTATTGGTGTAAATATTCATAAGATTCGTGCCAAGGGTTCCTACATCAAGGGAACAAATGGCTGGTCTAATGGAATTGTGCCTATGCTTCGTGTCTTTAATGAAACCGCAAGATATGTTGATCAGGGTGGTGGAAAACGTAAGGGTTCAATTGCTGTTTACCTTGAGCCTTGGCACGGTGATGTCTTTGATTTCTTAGACCTCCGCAAGAACCATGGTAAAGAAGAAATGAGAACAAGAGATCTTTTCCTTGCTCTTTGGATTCCTGACTTGTTCATGAAGCGTGTTGAAGAAGATGGTGTTTGGACACTCTTTTCTCCTGAAGCTGTTCCTGGTCTTATTGATGCATATGACACTCCTGAAAATAAAGCTTTCACTGAGCTTTATGAGAAATATGAAGCAGAAGGTAAGGGTTTAAAGACAGTTAAAGCTCGTGAACTTTGGGAGAAGGTTCTTACATCCCAAATTGAAACTGGTACACCTTATATGCTTTACAAGGATGCTGCCAATTATAAGAGCAACCAAAAAAATCTTGGCACAATCAAGTCTTCTAATTTGTGTACAGAAATCCTTGAATACACAGACAAGAATGAGATTGCTGTTTGTAATCTTGCTTCTATTGCACTTCCACGTTATGTAGTTATTCCTACAGGCAAGGTTCGTGAAAAGGATAAGAAGCTAAGAAAATTTGATTTCCAAAAATTGTATGAAGTTACTTATCAAGCTACAGTTAATCTTAACCAAGTAATTGACGTAAACTTCTATCCAACAGAAGAAACTCAAAATTCAAACTTCAAGCATCGACCTATTGGTTTGGGAGTTCAAGGGCTAGCAGATACATTTGCTATGCTGGGAATTGCTTTTGAATCTGATGAAGCAAGAAAGCTTAATCAAGATATTTTCGAAACAATTTATTTTGCTGCTCTTACTGCATCAAAGGATTTGGCTAAAACTCATGGGGCTTATTCGTCTTTCCAAGGATCTCCAGCATCTCAAGGTTTATTACAATATAACCTATGGGGACTTAATGAGAACGATCTTTCAGGACTTTGGGATTTCAATGTCCTCAAAGCAGAAATCAAAGAATTTGGTTTAAGAAACTCATTACTTGTTGCACCAATGCCGACAGCTTCTACAGCTCAAATCCTTGGTAATAATGAATGTTTTGAACCTTTCACTTCTAACCTTTACAAGAGAAACACACTCTCTGGTGAGTATGCAATTGTTAATAAGCATTTAGTGGAAGATTTAGTCAACAATGGTCTTTGGACAGACAATATCAGAATGAAGCTATTTATTAATAATGGCTCTGTCCAAGAGATTGAAGAAATCCCAGCTGATATTCGTGAAGTTTATAAAACAGTTTGGGAGATGAAGGGAAAATCTATTCTTGAGATGGCTCGTGATCGTAATTATTTTATTGATCAAAGCCAGTCGTTGAATATGTTTATGGCTGAACCTACAATGTCTAAACTTTCTTCTGCTCACTTCTATGGATGGAAGCTTGGTCTTAAGACAGGTATGTACTATCTCAGAACAAAACCAAAAGCTTCTGCAATTAAAGGTCTTGGTATTGATACTTCTGGTATGCAATCTTTAGATAAAGTACTAGTGGTAGAGACACCCAAACCTGAAATAAATCCAGATTTTAATCCCGATGATTTTAATTCTGCAGTATGCTCGTTGGATAATCCAGATTGTGAATCTTGCTCTGGTTAAATGAAAAGAGAGGAGAAATCCTCTCTTTTTTCTTTACAAGTAGGTTGTTTTGTGGCATAATGAATTGGAGAAATAAATGGCTAAAGAAAATCAAAATCTGCAAGAGAGAATGGTAAAAATTATCGATGCAGTTGTTAAAGAAGACGAAGGGACTGAAGAAGTTCCTGTGGTTAAGAAAACTCTTTGGCTAGTATTGCAAGATGTTGAAACACAAGCTATATTTCAATCTCCTTTAAGCTTAGAAGACATAAAAGAAATTACTGGAATGTCAAGGATTCTTCAAGGAAGAGAGTTATATAATTTTGCTACTAATTTGAGAGCTAGAGTTGATCCAATTAAATTAATTGTTGATTTGAATCAAGCTGAAGTATCTCCAGAACAAATTATGAAGGAATCTATCTAATGGATATTGTCGCAAAGGTTGAGATTAAAGCATTTCGTGAAGGGGCTGTAATCCCTAAGAAGGCAACTGAAGGAGCAGCAGGTTATGATTTGTGTGCTTGTATTCCAGATTTTACAAGCGGGATGATGATTCACCCTCATAATAGCTTAATTGTTCCAACTGGATTGAATGTAAATATTCCTGAAGGATATGAAATTCAAATTCGTCCACGCTCTGGGCTGGCTGCAAAGCATGGTGTAACTGTTTTAAATACACCTGGAACAATTGATTGTGATTATTCTGGTGACGGAGAGGATTTCGAACTTAAGGTTATCCTTTTCAACCATAACAAGATTCCTTTCACAATTAATGATGGTGATCGAATTGCACAAATGGTCGTAGCAAAGTTAGCTGCGCACGAACTAGTAGAAGTTAGTGAGTTTGGACAAACTGCTAACAAAACTCGCAAGGGCGGACTTGGTAGCACAGGAAAGTAATGTATCCAGAATTTAAAAAGTTTGTCAACTTAATTGGACACGACATTACAATTTCAGGGTATGGGACTTTATTTAGGTCTGAACTTCCTTGCCGTGTTGAAACAAAGCAAAGAATCATAGGTAGTGTTGCAGGTATTCCGATTGCAGAAACTCACTTTGAAAAAATTGCAAACCTTCCAGATCCTGAAGACGGTGTTTATTACATCGTAAGCAGAGTAGTAATGGATTTTGTTCCATTTGATCGTGAAGATGTATTTTGTGTAGATACAGGCCCTTCTGCAATTAGAGATCAAAGTGGACATGTAGCTGCAGTAACACAGCTCACTTTATAAAAGTTTAAACCCATCGAAATCGATGGGTTTTTTCTATACCAGCCTTACATTTTCAACAAACTCTTCTAATTTACTTTGCCTTCTTAAGAGTCCAAAAAACAAAGCTAATGTATTAGAAGCATCAATGTCAGCTCTATGTGGAGTGCCTTGGAATTGCATTTTGAATCTGCCCATAGCTGATTTCAAGCTGGATGTAGTAGATTTATTTTGAGCAAGCATTAGAAATGTATTTAATGTTTTAACATCAATTTCTCTTCTGCCAAACTTCTTAAACTCAACATGTCTGTCGCTGAACTCTTTTTTAAGCTCTTCAACATCTCCACCACCCCAAGTTACAGGATTGACGTAGCAACTATATTCATCTATCAAATCGGAAATTTCATTTGCCACTTGTTGATGAGATACAGCTAAAGTCAAAATGTCTTCATCGGTAATTCCAGTTAAATTAGTAATGAATGGATAAATTGGTTCATGTGGGTCGATATACCATTTAGCAAGATAGTATTCAGATTGCTTCTGATGTACATTACCAATTGCTACTCCTACTTGAATGATTTTTCTTTCAGTAAGATTATTTTCTTCATTATTATTTAGCTCTAGATCTATTGCTAAAAAGTTTTTCATGAAACTATTATACTTTACAAGAGAGGGTAAAGCTATGAATAATGTTGTGTTTTTAGAAGCTCCAGAAATTAAATCAATTGCTGAAAAGCTTAAGGAAAGATACTACGTATATATTGGTTACGTAGATTTAGAACAAATATATTTTGCTGAAATGGTTGGTCCTACTCCCAAAAAAGCAAAGCCAATTGTTGTTAATGGTCTTGCTCAAAAATGGGTTAGAGATTTACTACTGGGTGATGTTCAAGACAAGAAGATATATTGTTTAGGGGTTTATGAAGAAAAGTGGGCAGAACTTACAAAGGCTCATAAAGAATGGGCTCTATTTGCTGCTTTGTATTCAATTAGTCCACAGAACGATGGCTCAATAAGACAATTTGAAGTTCAGGATTATGCTTTTATTTTAGAATACTTTATCAAAAACAATTATGGCGCAAACTACATGAATCATAGTATACTGCCTTCATTGTTGGATAGTAAAGATCCACTAGCCATTCCATTACCACCAGACCCAGAGGATAATTAATGAGTTTCTATAATAAATATCGGCCTAAACAATTTTCTGACTTTTCTGGTGATTTTACAGTCCAAGTTTTAAAAGCACAAATTGAAAAGAATCAAGTACAACATGCTTACTTATTTTCAGGCCCTCCAGGTACAGGCAAGACATCATTAGCACGTTTGATGGCTATGTCTTTGCTTTGCGAAAATAGAGAAGATGGAACTTCTGAGCCTGATATTGACAGTAATTCTTCAAAGATGATATTGGCTGATAAACATAGAGATTTGATTGAAGTTAATTGTGCAGTAAATAATGGTGTTGACAATGTAAGAGAAAACATTGCAGAAAAGATGAGATTAATGCCAGCTTATGGTAAATATCGCATCTTTATTTTAGATGAATGCCATATGCTTACTACACAGGCACAGAACTCTCTTTTAAAAATTGTTGAAGAGCCACCAGCCCATATCATTTTCTTTTTTTGCACTACAGATCCAAATAAAGTTCTTCCAGCTATCAAAACAAGATGCCAGCACTTTCAATTAAAGAAGCTAAGTGTTAATAACTGCAAACAAATATTAGAAAAAATTGTAAAAGTAGAATTAATTGATTCAGAAAGTAAAGCTTTAGATTTAATTGTCAAAGAGTCTAATGGAAGCGTTAGAACTGCTTTGAGTATATTAGAACAGATTAGCACAATAGGTGTTAGTGAGGAGAATGTTCGAAATATATTAGGTAGAAGTCCAAGGCAACTTTCTGTTGAATTACTAAAAAATATATATAGTAAAAATAGAGGGAAGTCTTATTCGATTCTAGAGTCGTGTCATTTAGAAGGTAGAGATCTATCTGCAATTTTAGATGAAATGGCCAGATTGTTGATGGAAAGCATTTCTTATCGTTTGCTCAAAGTAAGTCAAGAAGACAGAGCAGAGGATATAGAGTTTTTAATGCAACACAAACCATCAATAATGCTAGAAACGGTGGACGGCCTTTTATTAATTGTAAAGAATATACGGCAAAACGTTTCTGAAGATTTAATAGTTCAAACAGGAATCTTAAGAATTATTGATTTGATTGCTTCTAAAGAGTAATAAAGTTGTTTGTTGATTTGTAGCCGTAGAGTGGGGAAAATGGCTACAGAAGAAGTTAGAATTGTAAATATTGTTAAGAAAGCAAAGAAAGGTGACAAGCGATCATTTAATTTCTTGCTCAAATTAGTCGAGCCAGATTTAAAGAAAATTGCTAGTCACTTTTTTATTTTAGGTGGAGACAGAGATGATGTCTTACAAGAACTTAGATTAGGAGTTGTCAAAGCTGTCAACTCATATGATCCAACAAAAGACACTACATTTAAAAACTTTTGTGTAAATCTAGTTTGCAAAAGACATTTAGCAACTGCAATTTCATCAGCTAAAAGAATGAAAAATTCTATTTTGAATGACTCCATTTCTCTTGATGCACCAATTATTTTGGGTGATGATGGAAACTTGCAAACTTTAGCTGATTTTATCCCAGATAGATTGAATCCTTTTGATGAATCTCCAGAGACCAATTTAGTTGAAGATATTATCATTAGAGAAGAATACGAGCAGACATCAAAATTATTAAAGCAAAAGTTGACACCATTAGAGGAAGATATTTTTACAGAATATGGTTTTAATTCATCATATAAAGAAATATCTAATTCTTTACAAGTTCCGCCAAAATGTGTTGATAATGCGCTTACAAGAATTAGAAAAAAAGCCACTGAAGTATACATAACATATTCTCAGCAGGAAATTATATTAATTCAAAGTAAAGTAAAGAAAGAAAGTCCCGAGCCAGAAGAATAGTTGCAAATATTTCTACACTGAAGTAGAATATATGCATGGATAATTCAGTTGTTGATGTTGTTATTGGCATGCAATATGGCGATGAAGGTAAGGGAAAAATAGCCAATCAAATGGCTATGTATGGTGATTATGATTATGTATTTCGCTTCAATGGTGGAGGAAATGCTGGTCATACAATTTACCTCAATGGAGAGAAAATTGTTACACATCTTGTTCCTTGTGGTATTCTGCATGGCATTCCTAGTGTCATCGGTAATGGTTGTGTTATCAATACGCAAAAATTATTTGACGAACTTGAATATCTTGAAGGATTTGGGTTTGACACATCAATCCTTAAAATAGCAGAAAACGCACATATAATTACTAAAGAACATATTGACGAAGATTCCAAAGATACTAAAATTGGAACTACTCGCACTGGTAATGGCCCTTGTTATAAAGACAAAGTTGGTCGCACAGGCCTTCGTGCCAAAGATGTTCCAGAACTTGCACCATATCTTGTTGATATGCATAGCCTTATCCATTCATCACCTAAGAAGTTTTTAGCCGAAGGAGCTCAAGGTTACTGGCTTGATGTTGACTTTGGTGATTATCCTTATGTAACTTCATCAAACACTGGAGTAGGAGCGGTACTAAACAATGGTTTCAATTTTAAGCAAGTACGGGATGTTGTCGGGGTTATCAAATGTTATTCTACCTATGTTGGAGCTAAAGGATACCAAAAAGATGACGAACGATTTGAAAAGTTGCGTGAGATTGGTCAAGAATACGGAGCCACTACAGGGCGACCAAGACAAATCGACTGGCTAAATATCGACGAAGTTAACACAGCTTGCCAAATGAATGGTGTTACAAAGCTTATCGTCAATAAAATGGATGTTCTTGATCAGATTAATGATAGCTGGAACTTTTATCAAGATGGTATTTTAAATTGTTGCGCAGATGAAGGCACGTTTATGCTTAAAGTCATAAACTATATTTCACGATACAATCAAGATATTCAAATTGAGTTCCAGGGGCAATTACATTGAAAATATCCATAGATACATTTTTAGCAAATAAACTTTTTAAGAAATCTAAACTCACTTGCAATCTTTCAATGAAAGGAACTGCAGATTCTGAGTTTAACTTTTTTGCTAAAAATAATCAATTACATTTGCAAACAATTAATGATTATTGTCAACAAATAATAAATACCAAAATAGATGTTGGAAGTGATTTTGAAACATTTTCCTGTGAAGCTAATTTAACTTCTGATTTTGCTAATATTTACACATCAGATAAACTCAATATGATTTATTCTGCTGATAAAAACATAGTACATCTTGGAGATAAAAGTGCAAAATGTGTTGTTCTTGCAAATGATGGGTCAGACTTCATACCTTTTAATTTCATACCAAAGTCTATAGTTTTTGATGTCCCTGGAAATTCTCTTTGGCATGCTTTAAATTACACTGCATTTTCAACTTCTAAAGAAAGCATGATCAATGCAGTTTATCTTAACTTTGATTCAGCTTATCTAACCGCATATTCTTTTGATGATAGAAGAATGTCAAGGTTTAGAATTAAGATTGGTGAAAATTGCCCAGAGTTTGAATCGTTTTTTATTCCTAAAGAAACTGCAGAAATATTAATTAATTTACTTCAAGACAATACAGTTACATTTGAAGTAGGACAAAGACATTTAAAACTATCCTGGGAAGACACTATTTTAATTTTATCACTTGTTCAAATTGACAAGAAAACTTACCCAGATTTAAATAAGTTTTTCCGCAAAGATGATAAGGCTGAGTTTAAAGTAAATAAATCAGAATTGACTAAGGCTTTAAAATTAGCTGGACTTGTTGCTAAAAACTCTTTCATAAATATAGAGCTTAAAGACAAGACGCTGATTTTTACTGGTTCTGATAAAGAGCGTGGTTCTACTCAAAATAAGATAGAATGTATTTCAAGTACTAATTCAGGGGAAGTTCAAGTCCTACACAAAGATTTGATGGACTGTATTTCCAAAACTGAAGACGAAGAGTTAGTGTTTAAAATTAAAGAAATTGATGAAGATAAGTTGTCATTGTGCTTAATTCATGGTAACTTTAATCATCTACTAATGCCAATTGTTTCTAAAGATGATAATGAAGAAGAATAATCCTTATATTGAAGGGAATTGGAAAAAGGTTTACATTTATACGGGGGATGAATACATCTCCCGTATTTTTTCCTTTGAAGACACGATAGTAGAAAGACTAGATACAAACACTTCTATAAATAAAATTGCTAATACCATTCAGGGTGTTAATATATTTGAACAGAAGAAATGCGTCAAAATATATAACCCTAACACAGCTCAAGTTAAAGCAATTTGTGATTCTATTCTTACATCTAAAATTAATGTTGATTATCTTCAAATCTATTGCTGTAATGAATCTTTAGATGGTAGATCTGCATTAGCTACAAAAGGCAAAACAGCTGGAAGAATATTCAACTATAGTGCAATTGAATACACTAATGCTTCTGGATTTTTAAGATTTCTAAACGATTGGCTTTTACATAGAAAGCTTACAATTACTTATGAAGCGGAAAACTGGATTCAAAACAATTCCCCATCCACAATAGTTAAAATGAAATCCGGGGCTACGAAAAAAGAAATAATTGTTTATGATCTTCCTTTGATCTTTAATGAATTATCTAAGCTTGCAGTTCTGGACAAAAAAGAATTAGATTTAGATGACGTTAAGATTTTTCAATTTCATGATCATAACAAGAATATATTTGATTTCTTTAATTTGTGTATGTATGGCAAAGCCTCTGAAATATTAAAAAGCTTGATTGATTTAAATGAATCACATGGCCACCAGATGATATTGATGATCTTCTTATCTCAATTATTTTTCTATCTTAAAATTGCAGAATATAAAGAAAATAAAATAAACAATACTGATATGCTTGAGGACTTAAGCTTATCTAAATACATCAAGAAATATCTGGATGTTGATTTTAAAGAAATCGAACAAGATATTCCTACGAAGCAAGTTAATCCAATTAGACTTCAAATTGCTTATAATCAAACCTATTTATCCACCGAAGAAGTATCAAGATTTATTCAGTCTACTTTGAATGTTGTTGTTGACTTAAGAAACAATTTAAGTACAGAAATTGTCTTTCCATACTATTCTTTGTGTTTATCGAACAAGAGATTATATCAAGTCATGTCGTATAACTATACTAATGATTGATGAACATTACATATACATTAATGAATTAGTTAAAAAGATAAAAGAAGATGACAGTCCAGCACTTTTTGAATTGTTTAGCTTTTATAAACCTTTAATTTTTTCAGCAATAACCAGATGTCTAGCAAAAGATAAAAACTTAGTCTCTTTTAAGGAAGATTTGGTTCACGAGTCTATCTTTGTCTTGCAGAAATTAAGTAAGAACTATGACCCCGCCTTGTCTTATTTTTCATATTATTTATCAACCAGAATAGATCATGCTCTTTTATCTCATTTTAAAAGTACATTTGATGTTAGGACTGAATCAAGTGAATTATTAGTAATTCATTCATATTTTGATCCATTTAACAGGGTCAATAATGAGATTGTAATTGATGAAGCGATGGACCAATTAAACGAAAAACAAAGAGAAGCAATAGAACTTTATTTTTTCCAAGAAATGACACAAGAAGAAGCTGCAGAAAAACTTGGCATCCAGCAAGCGGCATTTAGTAAGAGGCTTGACAGAGCATTAGACAAATTAAGGTCTATTTTGAGTGATTGCTTTTAAACCGATGGAATATTTTTGCTAAGTTTTTTGTATTATATTGGTATGTTGAACTTTTAAAAACCCCTAGTTAATCTTAGGGGTTTTTTATTTTGACATATAAATTTGCAAATTTATTCATTCAAGGGGAGTCTAAAGTGTCCGAAAAAAATAATGATGACTTTATTTACAATTGGCGCAACGAGCTTAAGCAACACGCAGATGGTGCTTACCTTGTAGCTAAAAGAATGGCCTCGAATCTCAAAGAAAAAGGATTAGGCAAGAGCGATGTTATTGAACTCTTGGCTGTAGAGAACTTTGACTTAGATCTCGCTAAGAGAGTTGCTTCCAAAGTTTTTGATGAGAAAGAAGCAGTAGCTGATAAAAATACAATCGAAGTTTCAGTAGTCCCAACAAAGTATGCCGATTGTGCTCCAATTATTGAAAGAAGTCTAATAAAATTAAGTGCTAAAGAGTTTGCTAAGAGACTTTGTTCTGGTCCTTATGCAATTGTTAAAGCAGATGAGAAATCATTTGATTCATGGGTTAGATTAGCAGAATTAGCTAAAACATCAGCAAATGGTAAAAACAATTTACATACTGAACTTAAACCATGGGTTGAAGAAGCTTTGTTAAACTCAGTTTTAGTAGCACAAAACGAAAAACCTGTTATTACTGCAGCTGATAAATCAAATAAGATTTTTAAAGTTGCAACCAGAAAAGGTGAAGCCACAGTTAATTTAGCTGCTGGTATTTCTTCATCAGATAAGTTTACCAAGGGTAATTATGAAACATTCGGTATTGCTGACGAATTTATGATTTCAGCTGCAGATAAAGTTTCCCCTTACCAAAGATTGAAAAGAGCATTAGACTTTTAATTATATAAATATTAATTTTAAACCCGTCGTTTTCGACGGGTTTTTCTTTTATCTGTAAAATTATAGTAATATGGCTAACTCTAAAGACAACATCATCAATTCATTAGTTCAAGTAGAAGAAAATTTACCAGAAACTTCTACAAGATATTTTAAAGATATCAAAGAAACTGACAAACCTTTAATTCCTCTACCAGTTGATCATATGGCAGACATCACTTACCCTCAATTCATAGAAGTAAGATGTGCTATTTGCTCTTCCCATTTAAGAAACTTAGCAGAACACGTATTTCTTGAAAGCGGAAAAAAATCCCAAGCTGTAATTAAGTTTTTTGAAAGGCATTATGGAGTAAAGTTAAACTGGACACAAGTTTCAACTCACATGGATCAACATTGTGATTTTAAGAAACTTATGACTTCTGGTTTAAAGAGTTATGAACATCAAGAAGAATTAATTGCACCTTGGATCTTTAGAGAAAATCAATTAGCCCTTACTGCTTTAATGGTTGAGCTTGATGATGTTAGAGGAATTGATTGTAGTAAAAATAATGATTTAAAATTGAAAAGAGCTGCAATGGTTGAAAAACTTATTAGCAAGATATTAGACATCAAAGCAAAAAGAGATGATCAAGGTGTATTTGCAATCAATATTTTTGAGATATTAGCTGAACTTCATGACAAGTTTGAAAGCGAACATGACAAAAGACTAGTTAGAGACGAACTTAAAAAGCTTAGAGAAAAGCTTAAGCAAGAAAATTAATGAGAAAAAACGCATCCAAAGCTACATTGACACAAGCTGAAGTTAGACAACAACTAATTCAACAAGCAAATTTAGCCTCAGAAAAGTTCAAAGACAGTGAATATGCAGAAGAGTTTGCTGATGAAGTTGCACCCAATGTAAGATCTGAAATTGCTCCTCCGCTAAAACCTGAGAAAACAAGATTTAATCCTGATCAGATTGTTGATATTGTAACTTTTATTGAACATCCTTACTTTTGTAATCTAAAGCCATATCCTTTACAAAGACTTATTCTAAAATGTTTCTATATGGGGCAAGAAGGTAATACAGATCTAGTAATTCAAGATATCCCAGAAGAAGAAAGAATTGGATGTAGCGGATGTGTGTGGGACTTTGTAAAGAAAAACGAACATAAATCTGTTGAAATGCATAAACAAAACAGACCTTTTAAAGCTTCGTTTTCTGTAATTAATTCGCCTTGTTTGACTTGTGATCGTATGGATAAAGATATTATCCAACAAAGATTTGAAAATGAAATAGATAACGCAACTAATCCAGATGCATTAAAAAAGATTGAACAACTTAAAGAAAGACCATACATAGACAACTTTCAAACAGAGAAAGATTTATTATATTCTGAAGAGTTTGATCCAAAATTAAGAATGCAAATTATGGACAAATGCGAAAACAGATATAAGTTTCAAGAATTAGTACTGGTTCTTGGAAGACGTAGTGGTAAATCCTTCCTTGTTTCTGCAATTGGTTTATATGAACTTTATAGGCTAATTTCTATGGGGCATCCTCAAGCAAGATATGGCTTGATGGAGTTTGATGCAATTTATCTCTTGAACGTGGCTAAAAATGAGGAACAGGCTAAAAATGCTATCTTCGCAAAGCTAAAGCAAACTGTTCTAGCTTCACCATTTTTTCAACCTTATATTGGAAAAGATACAGAATTAGAAATGCGTTTCTTTACTGAAAACGACCGTAAAGAAAATGAAAGAAGAGAAACTGCGGGTCTTAACTTATTTTCTGGTTCATTAGTTTTAAAGTGCGGTTCTAGTAGTGCTTCAGGTCTCGTTGGTCTCACTTGTTGGAGTGTGATCATGGACGAAATTGCTGCTATGGCTGGGGACAATCCTGATTCTGGTCTTGACTATGATTTATATAATGATCTAAAGCCTTCTCTTGCTACTTTTGGTAGAGATGGAAAGATGATGATGCTTTCCAACCCTAAAGGCCCAATTGGATTACTTTATGATTTACATGAAAATAGACAAGACGATCCATCCACTCTTGTTATGCGTGGCCCTACTTGGCTTGTAAATCCCAATATTGATAGAGATTTCTTAGAGTCTGAAAAGAAGAAAAATCCTACAGAATATCAAATGCAATATGGAGCAGAGTTTGGAGCTTCATCCTCTGACCCTATGTTTGCTGAAGATGACATTAATAGATTCTTTTCATCTATGTCTATGGTGAAAAGAGTTGAAAAAGGATTTGGAATGCATGATTATTTCTGCCATTTAGACCCTGCAAGAACATCTGACTACTATGCTTTAGCTGTTGCACACACTGAAGCTATTATTGGACAAATGGGTGCAGATGGAAGAATTATGAGAAGAATTGTTATTGATCATATTCATTTCTGGAATCCATTGACAAAGAATCAGCCAATTGAAGAAAAAACTATTGAAGAATATGTTTTAGACTTACACAAAAGATTTAGATTTAGACAAGTAAGCATAGACCAATGGAACTCACAATCTTCAGTAATAAAACTTCAAAGCTTAGGTGTGCCAATTGTTGAAAAACAATTTAATAAAAACTACAAAGAAAGTATCTACACAGAATTGGCTACGTTAATTAGAGAAGACAGAATTGATATTTATGATGTTTCTGGTGGAGCATACTTAGATAAATCAGGAAATAAACATCCTTTAAATGAAATTAAAGAAGCTAAATCTCAATTCTTATTTCTTCAAAAAAAATGGAAAGGTAAAAGATTTGCAATTGAAGCATTGTCTGGATATCACGATGATATTTGTGATGCAGTAGCAGCTGTAGCTTATGAAGCACTATTTGCTAAGATTGCAAAACAATTACCTAAGTCAAGGACGATTAATATGAGCGGAAGAATAAGATAATTATCCGTCTTTGAGGTTCTCAACACATGTCTTCAAAAAAGAATATTAAAATAGCTGCTGGTTTTGGTGGTGTTGGAGGTGCAGGCTCTGGTGCTTGGTCTCCTGGTGGTAGTCCTGGCGGCGGAAATTATGGTGACTACAACCTGTTCATGACAGACCAAGGCTTTGAATCAATTTTAGCTAGAACCCATAACCCGCCAGATGATGATGCAAACAGAAACTTTGAAGCAAGATTAGTGCCTTTTCATACATCAAAAGAAGATGATGTATTAGGAAACATTGACATTCTTGATCCGGTTGAAAGAGAAAGAATTAAATTAAGAGCTAAATTGAGAGACCATAAGGCTTTAATGGAAGCTGAAGCTAATAAAAGCAAGCAAACTGATAATAAAGAATCTTACATCTCAATGGAAGAATCACTTTCCAGTAGAAGAAAATACAAAGAAAAGCAAAAGTTTGATTATGAAGATGAAACTCCTGAACAGATTAAACCTGAAAGAGTGCATTATTCTTCAAAACAATTTACAAAGATAGCTAAGGATTTTACAACTAGAAGAAGAGACAATATTACCCCTTCTGGTCCTGATGATAATCCATTCTATGATGCACAATTTTCAAACGCACACCTTGGTAAAACTCCATTATTAACCGAAGGCGCAGATCTTGATAAATATTTTGCAGAACAAAGAACAGAATACACACCTGATCAAGATGGTTTTAGAAATGAACCAACCATCTTAGATACATTGGATCCAGATGCAGCATACCCATCATTCTCAGGTAAAAGTTCTGCAGAAAATTATGATCCTAATGAAAATGACAAAACAATAGAGCAACAACTACATACACAAGAATATGCATTGAACAATGAATATGATAGACATAAGCAAGGTGATGAAGAAGTTGGCTTTGATGATAATCCTGGATTGAAAGGACAAGGCAATTTCCCAAGAGTACCATGGGCAGGATCTAATTTGTAAAATATATGTATGGTATATGACTATTTGATTATTGGAGCCGGATTATTCGGCTCCATTTTTGCATATGAAGCAAATAAAACAGGGAAAAAAGTTTTAGTTATTGATCAAAGAAATCATATCGGCGGAAACTGCTACACAGAGCCGCATGAAGATTATCATATTCACAAATATGGTCCACACATATTTCATACATCCAAAAAATATATTTGGGACTATTTAAATGAGTTTACAGAATTCAATAATTATTCTCATAGGGTTAAAGCTATAAACAAAGGCAAAACATATTCTTTGCCTGTTAACCTATCAACAATTAATCAAATATGGCCGGAAGTAAATACGCCTGATAAAGCCATAGCAAAAATACAATCTGAAATTGTTCCTTGCGAAAATCCTAAAAACTTAGAAGAACATATTTTATCATTTGTTGGCCCCACTATTTATGAAACCTTAATATATGGGTACACGAAAAAACAATGGGGTAAAGAACCTAAATATTTACCATCCTCAATCATTAAAAGATTACCAATTAGATATACATATGACGATAGTTATTATCCAGACCAAGATATTTATCAAGGCATACCAGTAAACGGATATACACCAATATTTGAAAAAATGCTTAAGGGTATCGATATTGAATTAAATGTTGATTTCTTTAGTGACAGATCATATTGGGAATCTAAAGCTCATAAAATAGTGTATACCGGTCAAATTCAAAGATATTTTGATTATATGTATGGAGATTTAGAATATAGATCTTTAGATTTCAAAAATTATGAAGTTATGACTGATTTTCAAGGATGTTCACAAATGAATTATCCTGATGAAAATACATCCTGGAATAGAATAATCCAACACAAGCATTTCACAAAAAGTAAATCTAAATACGACTTGATTACTTATGAATATTCAAAAAAATATGATTCAAAAGATTTAACTAGTCAACCATATTATGCAGTTAATGATGAAACAAACAATCTAATTTATGAGAGATATAAAGAATATTACCAAAAGTTTACTAAGAACTTAATTATTGGTGGACGCTTAGGGAATTACAGATATTACGATATGGATATGACTATTGCGAATGCATTGAACGTATGTAAAAGAGAATTAGCAGGAAATTCAGTTTAAAAATTATAAAACACAAATTATGCATAGAAGTGAAATTGTTAGATTATTAAAACTTGCACACTCATTAGACAAGCGGGGGAAACTTCGTGAGTCTGACAAAATAACTTTCAAACTTACTAAAATTGCTCAATATTATGGCAACTTCATGTCCACCAGCACAGAAAACAGAGTTGTGCCTTTCGATGATACAGCAGAAGATGTTGAAATTGACGAAAAAAGACTAGATAAGCAAGATAGATTTAGAGTTCCTGAGTCCAAAGATGATGAAGCTTCTAATCCAGAATTATTCAATACAGAAGCACAACTTCATGGTGCTTCTGGGTATGGAATTACTTATGAAGATCCAGCTCCAGAGTCAAAAAATATTGGTTTAGATGACAATGTAAGCCGTGGTGATTTAAGTGAATTTTTATTCGAAAATACTTATGAACAAAATGTTTCAGATGGCAATGGTCACTTGAACAGAAACCCAAGATAGGAGAAAATTATGCCCTTACCGATTCAATCTTTAAACAACTTTCCTGAAGATAATGACAATGTACAAATGTCTTCTTTAGGTCTTTCAGATATGCAAATTCAACTTTTAGGTTTTTCCAGTCCTGTTAGAGAAGCAAAAGTAATTGTAAGCCAAAAGCACATTGATTTACTTAAAGAAATTGAGAAGAATCAAAATGATGTAGTTACAGCTGCAAATATGATTAATAACCTCAAGGATGCTAAGGTTTGCAATGTTCCAAAAACAATTAATGACAATGATCTTCTTGCTCTTAAAACAGCTGGATTATTGACAGGAAGTGGTAGAACTGTTGCACTTACTTCTAAAGGCAGAGTTGCTCTTAGAGATGCTTACTTGAAAGATCCAGTTAATGAGTTTAAGAAAGCTAGAAAGAAAGAAAAGTTTGATTTGACAGAAGCTAAAAATGTTAAAGTTGCTTCCAAAAAATCAACATTCAAGAAGATATGACTGACAGAAGATTTTAAAGGTGAGTTTGAATTAAGACTCTTTGCAGATAATGAAAAATTATTACAAAAGGGTCTAATGCATTCTAAACCTTTAGAAGATTTTGAAGTTGCTTATTTTATCTTTCCAACAAAAGGCAAGCATTCATTTTGGAATAAGAATGTTTCATATCCATTAACATTAGCATTTTTAAACTCAGATCATGAGATTGTTGACTTTAAAGATATGGAAGCAGAACAAACTAAAAGTGTTTCTCCAGACAGTAATTTTGTAAAATATGTAGTTGAAGCTAATAAAGATACATTTGAAAAACTGGGTATTGAAGTTGGAGATAAATTAGAATACAAGGATAACAAAATAGTTTTCCGTAAAAGTAATTAATAATGCCTAAAAAGCAGGGTTAAAAGTATTTTTTATAGAAGGTTTTTAATAAGTATCAATTGCTTACTTAATCACAATCTTTAAAAAGATTAAAAGGATTGAACTTGAGGAGAAATTAAACAATGGCAGATAGAATTTTCCCAAACAAGTATCAAGAATCTGGATTGGATTCTGAGCTTGTTTTTACGGGCATCAATTGGGATGCATTTGGTCAAAGACTTGCCGCTATGGAAGAAGGCGAGGATGAAGGCAAAAAGGAAGTCCCAGATGAGCTTATGAAAGCACTTCATGAGAAATATGAAGGCGCATTTGACAATATTGCTGAAGGATCTGACCAAGGTCATGACATGAAAAATGCTAAATGGGCTTCAGTTGAGGAAGATGACAAAGAATCTGACGAAGATGACGAAGATGAGTCTGAAGAAGATGAAGACGAAGAATCTGAAGAAGATGAAGATTCCGATGTTGACACTGATGAAGATGATGAAATGACAGAAGAATCTGAAATGAAGAAGAAAGCTTCAAAGATTGTTTTCACAAACCCTTCTCAACTTTCTGCAGAAGCAGTAGAAGCTGCTGTAGCAAATGGTGATGTAAGATTGGCAAAAACAATTCTTGCTGCAAGACATGAAAGAAGATTAAGATTAGCAAGTCAAATTGAAACTAACATCAAAACTGCACAAGCGCACGATCTTAAGCTTGCACAAAGAAGAGCTTACAGAGAGAATCTTGTAAAGACTGCTGCAAACACTCAAAAGAAGACTGTTAAGACAGCAAAGACAAATGATTCATTTGCAAAAGCATCACAACTCAACAATAACGCTAAGAAAGCATTTGCTGCTAAAGCAATTGCATCTGGCTTCCCAGTTGAATATGTAGAAGCTATGCTTAACACCACTGTTGCAGAAAAGCCAGCTGTTGTTGAAATTAAGCAAGTTATGGCTTCTAATTTGAATACAAATGTTAAGAAGACAGTTGTAGCAAATATGATTAAAGAATCTGAATTAGATTCAGCAAATATCAATAGATGCAAAGATTATTGGAAGAATGAGCTCGGTTACGGCGACCCAGAATGGGTAGACGAGTTATTTAAAAATAGTTAATTAAAATCCTCAAGTTCAAAATATCCCAGAGCGAAAGTTCTGGGATATAGACTTGGGAAAGAATAGGATGCAAAAATGAGCAAATTCAGAAAAGTTTCAGAAACAGAAAACATTCCATCATACATGGAAAAGAAATTCGTTGGCGCTAGTTATGAAGCTTTTGATGATCCATATGCTGAATTGAAGCAAAATTCTACAGAAAATAGAATCAAGATTTCTAAGCAAACAATTGGTAATCAAAAAACAGCAGAAAACTTCACAAAGTCATGGGAAAAGATTCAAGGCCCATCTGTATACGAAGAACCAAAATACAACTTCAACAATGAAGATCTTTTTGGCACTAATACTATCAGAAGAGCAGGATCTGATTATGATGAAGGCATGAACGCCAGAACCATTACATCAGGTTTGAAGGCTTACTCTGCAGATGAATATATGAATGCAATGCTCAGCAAAAGCGCTTCTATTTTTAACCCAGATATGATTGCCCTTTCCGAAGAGTTTTTAAATAGCCAAGAAAGCACAAGCCAACAAGCTATGGTTAATCATGCTCAAAGAAGAGAAGCACAAGCTACAAAGCATGCTTCATGGGAAGAAAGACAACTCAATCAAATTAGAAAATCTAGTGTCGTAACAAACAGAGCGCACTCTGTTTTAAGAACTGCTAACGAAGGCCAACATAGTTCACAATTTGGCATGGTTGACTCAGATGCACTAGATAATAGAGAAACACAAAGAGTTGCTATGCACGAGAAATCAAGAGAGCAAAGACTTGGATTAAAGAAGAGTCATACAGAAGATCTTGAAAATAGAGCAGTAAATAGAGCTCAAACAATTCATGACATTTACAATAATGTGAGTATCAATTTAGATATAGACAAAATTTAATATGGAAAGGAAATATTCTTTATCTGGTCTTGCTTCTAACCCTGCAATGGGAATTAGCAATCTTGATCTAAATGTAGTAGGAGCTGATGGTTCTCAAGGAAATCCAGAAAGTTCTGATGGCATTTCTATTAAAGATATGCTTGTAATTTTGGATAAGTTTGAAAATTCAAATAGCCAAAATATAAATGATATCAAAACTGATTTAGAAGAAATATTTCCTCAAATTACAAGAGAAGAATATCGAAAGATGGTTTCTCAGCTTATGAACTCAATTGATTATGCTAATGATCCAAAGAAGAGAACTAAGAATCCTTCAACTGGTAAATATGACCCAACCCCTCAGGAATTAGCCAGCAGAATGAAGCATAAGTTAAATCATATTAAAGATGTTAATTCACAGCAATCTGAAAAAGTAGGTAGCACAATTATGGCTTTCAATAGTAGACAAGCACAAGTAAAGAAAAAGAAAAAAACTAGAGGCAATCCTTTCCGTGTTTTAATGGGGAAAGTAGGAAAGCTTTTGGATCATGGACTTGAAAAGAAAGACATTGTTAGATATTTAAGTAAACAAAAATACTGGAATGGTGAAACAATTGAACGTGCTGTTGACATTGTAAGAGACTACAACAAGAAGATTAAAAATGACTCCAAGGATGAAAAGGATGAAAAACCAAAAAAAGCATCCCAGGAATCAAATGTCAAAGTTGCTTCTTACGATTATGATACTAAACCAGATTTTGGAAAGAGATCAACACCAGAATTAATTTCAAGAGCATATTATTTAGATGATTTATTAGCTTATAACAAAGACACTCCTCAAGGTGATTTTAAAGAAGCAGCTAGTAAAGAAGGTGCTAAAGAAGAGCTTGCTAAAGTTAAAACTGAACTTAAAAATAGAGGAATGGATCTTAAAAACTTAGATTTAGGGTAAGGAAAAATGGAAAAGAAAAATTACACAATAAAAATGAAACTTCAATCACATAACCCTAAGACAGTTGGAAAATTAATTGGCGGTACAGGGATTTTAGATATGCTCCAGAAAATTATGGGCAATCTTTCACCTATGCACTCTATGCCAGAAACACCATTCCATGATTTAGAAGATGGTGATATTGATGCTTCAGACCCAGTAGGCGCAAAACTTTTAAATATGGGTGGTCCAAAGCATGTTGTCAAAATCTTCAGAATGCAATCACCAGAAGATATGCATCACGCTATGAAGCATTTAGCAAACACCCTTTCTGAAAAAAGAAATGCTTATATTAGAAAAGAACTAAGACATTTATTTGCCTCCATTAACTGTGCATTAGGTAATGAAAACGATGCATTTACAATGGAAAGAATTGCAAGTAATTTACCAAAGAAATCCACTGGTTTATGGCAAGCAGAATCTATTGCAACAGTTGAAAAATTGATGAAAGTTGCAAATATTAAAGAATATGATGCTCTTGTCGAAATTGATAAAATGCTAAGCAATGGTAGTTATGCTCATATAGCTAACGCATCAAAAATTGCTAAAAATATGTATGATGCAATTTCAACTCCAAGAAATACCAGAGTTGCTTACACTACATTAGCAACTACAGACGGTGAACCAATTTTGATGTGTCCTAAAGGCAAAGTGGAGTTCGGCTCTGCTGTTCCTATGGAATCATCAAAGTGTAGATGGAATTGTATTGATTCAAGATTAGATGCTGACGGAAATGTTAGATGTAATTATGAAGCTTGGATGAAACAATCATTCCAATCCCATGATGTTGTAATGGGAAGATTAGACACAACTAGACATCCTGATAATGAAGCCAATTTATTAAATATCAAAGATGGCGAAAGAAAAACTCATGAAGATGAAGTTGGCTATGAAAAGATGTTTGAAGACAGTGATCTTAAAGCAACCAAACTCAGAAAAGAAAAACCTAATACAGATGACAGCATGGAAAAACAATTAGCTGATTTGCCTGCAGTTGGTTATGGTCACACTGTTGATGACAAGAAACTTAATAAAAGAACTGCTCAATCAGATCATTCTAAAACTATAGAAGATCAATTACCACGTAAGGGTGAGCAAAAGAAATCTTTATTTGATCTTCTTGTAGACAAATATAATACAAAAGTTAATTTAGATGAAAAGATTGAAGTTAATTTAGAAGACAATGCTGGACTTTACGACAGAAAAGGCGAAGAAGATAAATCCACCATTGAAAAAATTAATGAAATGAAAGAAAATCCTGTTAATGTATCTGAAGAAATTAACGAAGATGCTGGTGACGGTGACGAAAAAAGTTTATCAGATCATTTAAATAAAACAGCATCTAAGGATGAAAAGTCTTTTGATTCAATGCTAGAAGATAAAAGAACTAACAAAAAATTAGATAAAACAATTGAAGAAATGCTTGAAGATGATTCAGAGAATTGGGGACATCAATTTTCTGATGATGATTTGAAAGATTTTGCAAAACAATTAGGATTAGATTATATTTTAGAAGAATCAAGAGAAGAAGACTAATGTGGTACAGAATTAAAAAGGCACAGTTTGGAGGAGGGGTTGTAAAATCCACTCCTCTTTTGCCTGTTTCAAATCAACAAATTGAACAAGAACCTCAAGAAGAATTGAAAGATTCTCCTGAATTCAAGAATTATGATGAATTAAATGAAGATTTACTAACAATTCTTGAAGATATGGGACAAACTTTAGAAGAATATTATGAAATGTCTATGGAACAGCAAAAAGAACTTTGGGATCTTTTAATAAAAAGACCTCATCAAGTTGTTGACCAAGAAGCTTCAAAAAGAAATAGATTAAAATCACCTTATCATGATGCTTTTATCACTACTGAAGCTGCTTTAGAAGCTTCCAGAGATTCAGCTATCAATGTAGATCCAATCAATAAGCAATCTTCTGAAGCTGGAAATGGCATCTTACTTCAAACAGGTATTGGTTCACCATCGTTCTTTGCATCTTCCAAATCAAATCCTCTTTTTACTGGTGATTTGCCTTCAGCAAGAACACTTATATAATAATACAATCTCAATGTGGGTATAAATAAAATATGATTTCCAAGAATGCACCTACATTAGCAAACGTCTTAAAAACAGCAGCGCAAAATGTATCGGGAGAGAAAGTTTCATCAGCAGAATATTCGGGTCAATATGCTTATTCTAGAATTACAAGTGGATTGGGCCCTTCTGTAAACTCTAAAACTGCACAAATGTCCGGTGGTAATAATACAATGACCACCGCACCAAACTTCTATTCTCCTTTCTTAACACCTACATCTTTTCAAATCCCAAATGCTAGACGTGAAGTTTATCTCTGGGCAAACTGGTGGAGAAACAACGAGCCAAAAATTGCTGCAGCCATTAACTTCTATTCCAATTATCCATTCTCTGGTTGGAAATTGGAATGTTCTTCATCATATGTAAAAGATTATTTTGAAAAGTTAATTGAAAAAATTAACTTTCAAAAATGGCTTCCTGAAATCTCAAAGGTTTATCACTTACTTGGAGATGCATTTGTTCTTCTTTCATTAGATTGTGAACACTGCCATGGATCAAACTGGGACGAAGAAAAGAATGAGGCTTGTAAACATGATGGAGCAACATGGAAATCTGTATGTTTATTAAATCCTGATAGTGTTCTTAAGTCCCCAAGCATGATTGATCAGCCTGGAATGTACACTTACAGACCATCCCCTGAAGAAATCAAAATTGTAAATGAGAGACAACCAAGAGAATATTATGATGCTATTCCTGACAATGTAAAGAAACTTATATTGAAAGGCGATCCTATTCCACTTTCTCCTATTTCTATTCACCATTTCAAACATGGATCTAACCCTTGGGAAGATTATGGTACTCCACTTATCAGACCATTATTTCCAACATTAGCATATAAAGATAAATTAAGACAATCTCAATGGATTGTTGCAGAAAGACATATCCTTCCAGTTAAAGTTGTGAAGGTAGGAAATGATCAAAGGCCAGCGTCACAAGAAGACCTCGATTCGGTTCAAGATGAGTTGGCTGCAATTGCTAATGACCCTAACCTTACACTAGTCACTCACCATGCTTTTGACTTTGATTATGTTGGCGCCTCTGGAAAAGTACTTCAATTAACTAATGAATATGAATTAATTGATCAAGAAATCCTAGATGGTGTAATGCTCAACAAAGCTCTCCTCAATGGTGAAGGTCCAACATATGGTAATGCTCAAGTTGGTCTCCTTGCAATGGCTCAAAGATTAGAGACATTTAGAAGAGAAGTGGCAAGATGGGTTGAACAATGTGTATTCAAACCTGTTGCTGAATGGAATGGTTTTACAATTGAAGGCGAAAGAGGACAAGAAGAAATTATCTTTCCTACAATTAAGTTTGATGATCTTCAATTAAGAGATGACACCGGTAAATTGCAGATGCTTGTAACTGCTAACTCAAATGGTGTTATTTCAAACATGACTCTTATTGAGCAATTTGGACTAGACCCTGATCAAGAAATTGAAAGACTTAGATTTGAACAAGGGTCTAACTTTGTTCAAAACCCAGCATTTGGCAATTTGGATACTAATAATGGTTTCCAATCTGGTGATGTAACTGGACAAGGATTTGGTGCTGGTGGTGGGGATATGGGTATGGGTGCTCCTGGTATGGGAATGACACCTCCTCCTGGCGGTATGGGAGGCATGGGTGGTGGAATGCCAGGTATGCCTATGGCTAATAACTCCATACAAAATTATAGATTAGCTTCTTCTATTATGAACGAACTCTACTATGAAAACTTGGAAAATAATTCAAGTTTGATTAATGTTAGAGTTGCTGGAAGAAGATTTAAATCAGCAGCACATGAAGGCTTTGTAAGAAGTTTATCACCTGTTTCTGGACGTGGTAGGCTTGGATCTGTACCTGAAACTTATGATGGTTTTGGTGGTGTTTTAAGTCCATTACCTTTTGGCGGTCCTTATTCAAAAGCATTAAATTATGCCGCAGAATATGAACAATATAGCTTTGCAAATAGTGAAGATACAAGAACTGTATATGCTGCAAAGAAAATGGAAAAACCACCAACTCAAATGTTTACTTCAATAGAAAAGAAACTTTATGGTCTTTTACTTTCTATTAACCTGCCGTATCCATTGTATGCCCAATATTCAGCCGGTCCTACTATGGATTATCAATTAGATGCAGCAATTCCAACACTTAAGATTGGAGTCGAAGCAGATGGTGAAATTTGGCATAACAATCCTGAAAAAATTGCAAAAGATAAAAGAAGAGATATTGAACTTGCTTCTAATGGATGGGTTATGTTGAGATTTACAGATAAAGAATTAAATGATCATCCACAAGATGTATTGAATGTTGTTATGCAAGCAATACGAAAGAAAAGTGGAAAATCTCAAGCACAAGATCCAGATGAAATAAAGATTTAATTCTTCTTGAATGTGTACAAAAAACCTATCGATTTCGATAGGTTTTATTGTTTGAACAGGATTTTTAGAGAAAAACTGAGAAGAGAAATTAGAGTAAATGTCTAAAATTGTTTCAGCATTAAACAATTGCAGGAGAAAAATTTATTTATGTACAGAGTAGCAATAGGTGGGCCTATAACAATTAATAGTTTTCTCACCGAACATGACAGAAATACTGCAAGAGAACATATGCTTAAAACTGCTTCCAAACAAATGAGAGAGGCTGCTAAGATTGGTTTGCAATCTTTGTATGCAGATCCTTCAGAAGTTTTAGAAAAATATAAAGATTTCGATATTGTCAAAGAAATGAAAGCTCGTAAAGATGCTAAGCTTCTTTGGGTAAGAGCTAGATCCATTGATGCAGATACGGTCAATCATAATGGAGACTATTTTTCTAAAGCTGAATTATTAAAAGAAGTTGAAGTTAAGGGCGAGAAAATCCCAGCTTATAAAACATTCGAAGGTGTACCAATTTACACCAACCATAAGAATGATGATATTGAGCAAGCTAAAGGCATGGTCGTTTATGCTGAATGGGAAGAATCTGAAAATTGTGTTTATTGTACTTTTTTCGTAGATGAAGAAGCTTATCCTGATATTGCTAGAAATATCCGCACTGGTGTAATTCACGATGTATCAATGGGCTGTTCGGTTGCCTATGGAATATGTTCTAAGTGCGGAAATAAAGCATACACAGAAAAAGAATATTGTTCTTGTCTCAAAAAGTGGAAAGGCAAAAAGGAAAACGGTACAGGCAAATCCATTTATGAAGAAAACTATGATTTAAAATTCATTGAGCTTTCTTGTGTAGGTGATGGTGCCTTTGATACTTGTGAAATTAAAGAAATCTACGATGTTGACGATATTCTTAATGCTGCCACTGATGCTGAAAAGAAAGCCTCTGAATTAATTGCAAATATTGTGGTTGCTCAACAAGGCGCTCCATCAGACCCAACTGTAAGACACGAATATGAAGAATGTTTAAGAGTAGCAGAAAACACCGCTAGAACTTCAATTAAATTAGCTCAGTCTGCCGGTACTTTAGTAGGCGGACAATTGATGGCTGGAGAAGGCGCAAACCAAAACTCTACAGTCCAAGCAGTTTTAGGAGCTTTGGGAATTGATCCTAGAGCTGGTTTAAATATTTTAGATCTTATCAATTTATCACTTAACTTTTTAGAAGTAGCTGTGATGAATATGTTTGCACGTAAAGACAATGTTGATTTAGTACACGTAGGCAAAATTACTAAATCAATGGCAGATCTTCAATCAACAATGCAAGACATGATTGATGATGGAATTGACACTGGAGGAGGACAAGGACAACAACCTTTAAACCAACAGCAATTACAACAACAACCTCAGCAACAACCACAACAACCTCAACAAAGTAATGTTGCTCCTGCCAATTATATGCCAGCAGGAAATGTAGGCAGAATGATAGAGCCTGCATTATTTACAAGTGGACAGCAAGGCGTTGGAGGAGCTGTTGCATTAGCTTCTTCATCACATAATCTTGTATGGGCATCTAAAGATGGCAGAAGAGAAGTCTTTGCCAGCACATCAACTCAACCCAAAGATAGTTCATTTATAAAACTAACTAAGGGATTGATTCAATTCAAAGAAGCATTGTCAGATAATACATCTATTGCTTCTGTTACTCAAAACGTTATTAGAGTTGCTAATGAACGAAATAAAAATATTAGAAACAATACGCCCCATTCTCTTAGGGCGGAGGGAAATAATCAAATGGATCATTTTGCTAAGATAGCGTCTGAACAACGCAAAAAATTAGCAGCCGCCGTTACAATCGATTTTAAGGTTGAGGATGGGGCTGGTAATCGTTTAGTTCTTTCAACAGATGGTTCTATTACCGGATTTACTAATGGTAATAGATCAAACTGGGAACCAATTCTTTCTGAACAACAACTTTCTGCCATGGAAAGTGGTCAAGGTGCTAGAGTTGCAGCAGATCTTCTTAAAGATTTTGTTAAAACTGCAATCAAGGCCCCTCACATGGATAAAGATGTCAAAGAATTAGAACTCAAGGGCGAAAGAAAAGGCGTTCCTTATAAGACTTTAGCTGATGGAGTTGCAACAATGCATGCAGATCCTAATGCTGATAAGACTAGAGAAGAATCTTTAGAATCTTTAAGAAAAGATAATGCAGAATATGGTGAAGAAGCATTAACCTCAGCTGGCCTTTATGGTCATAAAGTAAATGATGCTGATGTCAAAGAAGCTTTATCTGAATTAGTTGCACAAGCTAATAAGGGTGTTTCTGAAGAAGGACTTAACGAAAGATTGGAGTGCTGTAGAGTAGAAGGTTCTGCTCCAGCTCATGAAGTTATGGTTCATACAGTTGAAGCATTAGGCGAAGCTGTAGTTGAATCATACTCCACACCATCTGAAGTTGTAGAAGCTTCAACAAAACTTGCAAATGAAGAACTTTTACCTGAAATGATTGCAACAGCATCAGCTGGTACAAGTGTTCGTGCAAAGCTTGCATCTAAAGCAGATTTCTTTAAGAGTGAAAGAGTTTCAAGTTCACCTTTAACAGCTGTACTTGCATCCTTAGGAAATAAAGTTTCTAAGACAGTAACTGCTGGTGATCTTGCTGAAGCACTCAGAGTTGCAGCCAGTGAAATTGATTTTACAATGGAATCTGTAACAAAACTTGCTGAATTGAAAATGTCAAATGCTAAAGGTTCTACATCTGAAGCAAAAGCTAAGGTTTCTAAATCAGAAGAACTCAGAACTGCACTTAGAGGCAATGTTACTGGAGATGCTTTAATTTCAAAGAACGATTTAAAGTCAGTTATCTCTGCTATGGCAATGTCTGCAGAAGAGGCAGGAGCAACTGCAGAAGAAGTTGCTGAAGAAGTTGAAGAAATGGATGAAGAAGGCATGGTTGCTGAGGTTAACAAAGCAAGAACAGCTTCTGCTACCAGTGCAAGATTGAAATCCAGAGCTAGAAGAGAATTCTGGGGCGAAAGAGTTGCTTCTAAAACTGATCTTTCAACAAATGTTATTGGATGGTTAGCAGATTATGCTACTAATTTTAACCTTTCAACTAAATCAATTGTAACAGCTGCTAAGAAGCTTGTATCTGATGGTGAATTAGCTGAGAAGTTAATTGTTAAAGCTATCGAAACAAAGCAAAATGCTGAAAGAACAGCAGCAATGCAAGTTACTCATGAAACATCTGATTCAATTAGATTTGTTTGCAGAACTGAAGATTTAGATGGTCTTAAGCCTAACGATGAGGGATTTGAAGATGCTTTTAGACAAAAGGCAATGGAAGTTCTTCAAGGCAATGGTTTTACAGTAGATCCTAACACATTCTCATTCACAGATTTAAACGTTTCTGCTTATGGTGACATCACTGCAACCGTATCTTCCAGAACATCAAAATCATTCTCTGCACAAAGTGTTTCTGAAGTTCCTATGGTTGGTGGAGAAATTGGCCCTGAAGAAGAAATGGGTGAGCCACAAGTCATCATGACCGAAGAAGCTAGAATGGCAAGAAATGAAAGAAGAAGCAGAATCTTAAATAGATATGCTCAAATGGCCGCTCCAGGACAAGGCATGGGTGGTGGAATGGCCGCTCCTGCAGCACCTGACATGGGAATGGACGCTGGAGCATTTGGTGGAGCAGGCATTTCTGCTATGACCACAGATCCAATGGCAGCAGATGCTCCTGTTGGTGAAGACATGGATGCAATGTCAGAACCTGGTGATAAGAAACCATGGGGTACAGTTTGCCCAGTTTGCGGTTCTGATGATGTAGATGTTGCTGAATCTAAGGGTTCCTGTAATTCATGTGGATCTACTTATGAGATTCAAATGTCCTTAAAGCTTATTTCTGATGGAACAGGCGGACAAGGCGAGAAGGATGAAGAACCAGAGGCAGATATGGGAGAAATGGGTGGTATGGGCGATTTAGGTCCTGCTGCTGGAGCGCCAGTTGGCGGTCCTATGGGTGCGCCTGCACCTGCAGCTCCTGGAGCACCTGCACCAGGTATGCCTGGTTTACCACCAGCTACAGCTTCTATTAAGGGTTTATTTAGATTGGCAGCTACAGTTGATGCAGATGTCTATCTTGAAACTGCAAAGGAAGGATTCACCAGAACAGCATCTAGAAGATTGCCAATTGGTATGGTCTGTCCTAAGTGCGGTAATAGAGAAGCTAACAAGGTTAAGGATACTTCTTTCTGCCATTCTTGCGGAAATATTTCCAAAACTACCGTTGCACAAAACAAGAAAAATCCAAGCAAACTTGACGTTACAATTACTTGGATTGACTAATACTTAAAATACAGTAAAAATAGGGAATTATCAATATAATAGTTCCCTATTTTACTGTAAAAGTTAAAACTAAAGAAGGAAAAAAATACTTTATTCAAGAAAGTATTTACTAATATCAACTACTTTGCCGAGTAGTTGAGCGTGAATAAATGAGGGAAGCAGCACAAACAAATGAAAAATAGTACGAAGACAGCTGGTATTCAAGATAAATTTGTCGCTCTTCGTTTAGCCGAATTGAAAGCAACCGATAAGGAAGATTTCCAAACATGTGTAGCAGACATGCAACGCACTGCATCACTTAATGAAAGTGAAGCAATTGCAGTGGCTAAAGCTATCAGAGCAAAGTATCTTCCAAATCTTGCAAGAGAGGCAGGCTTTACAAAAGAGACATCTGGTGGATTTTTAAACCTTGATGACAGCCATGAAGAGACTGCAGACTTCGCAAAAGAAATGACCAACGATGATGAAGAAGACATGCCATTAGATGGCGCTAATGATTTAAATATTGATGAAGATGATGAAGAAGCAAGCGAAGTAGAAGATAACGATATCGCAACTTTTGAAATTGAAGTTCCCGCTGATATGGTTGACGCCGCACAAAAGGCAGTGCAAGAGGCGCTTGACAGGGTATTAGGCGGAAATGATTCTGATGAAGATATGGACATGGAAGACGACGATATGTCAGAAGAAATGGACATGGACTCAGATGATGATGATATGGAAGTTAATTCCGATGAGAGCCAAATGCATAAAAATAGCAGGAGAGACAACAAAATGAATAGACAATCATTAGCTGCTCGCCGTGCGGAGAGAGAAGAGATCCTTCGCAAATTTGCTTCTGAAGAGGAGCATGTTGAGGCGTCAGGCAGTTTTAAATACAGTGACGAAATGAATCAGTATCCAGGTGAAATGAAGTATCCAACCATGAAGTTAGATGGCGAGAACAAAATGAAGGGTGAAAATCCGGATTTCGCTAAAACTAAGGTTCCTACTAAAAACCCTAAGAATCTTCAATTGAAAGATTCCATGGATGCTGTTGGATTCGAAGGTTCTGGAGAGAGTTCAGACTTTGAGTACGAAGTAGATTGGAAGCAAATGGACCGTGTAGTTCCTACTACAGGCGAAGCTAAATTAAAGGGTTTTGAGATCCCATCTGAAATGGATCTTCAAGCACGTAAAACAACCGTTGCACAAAAAGAAGATGGTGAAGATTTAGCTTCATATGCTAAATCAAATTACAAGTGTGAAGATTGCGGAACTGTCAAGAAAATGACAGAAAGAGAAGCAATGAATGCAACTTGTGAAACATGCGCTGGTGAGAAAGAAGTTGAAGCGCAAGGCAAACTTGATGGTGCAGTGGGTATCGTTGAAGAGAATGCTGGTTTCAAAGCTGAAGAAAAGGCTCTTGATGCTATCGAAAAAACAACTGTTTCTTCAGTTGATACAGCAAGAATTAAAGCAGCTTATTCCTGTGCTACAAAACTAGCTTTAGCTGGAATTATCAATTCCAATGAAACAGACGACTATGCTGGCCAACTTCTCGAAGATGGTATCAGAGCAGACGTTATGATCAAAAACACCCAATTACTTCTCAGATCAGCCCAGGCATCCGCAGAGCGTGTTGCTGCAGCATCTGCAGAAAGACTCAATGTTAGAACTGCCTCCACGATGGGTATTTCTACTTCCCCTGCACTCTATGGTTCGTCCAATAGTGCAGCTCTTGACATCCAAGCTGCCCTTAAGGGTACTTGGTCAATGCCACAAATCGAGGATTAGTCCTCACAAATTAATTTTAGGAGAATAAAAAAATGGCAATTCGTGCATTAAATTCAGTCATCGTTGCAAATTACGATACAGCAGCTAATGCTTCATGGCATGCTGGAGCTTGTTTAGCTCGTGATACATCCAATGTTGGTAGAGTAGTTTTAGCTGATAGAGCTTCTGGCGCTATCGCTGGCGGCTTCGTTGGTTTCTCCGCAGATGATACTGCAAGAACCGACAACACCATGATCCTTGCTGATCCAGTTGGTTCCAACTACATCGATGGTTCCGGTGTTTTCCAATCAAACAACAACGGCTTCTACGTTGCTGCAAAGAGAGCAATTGGCGATTTTCAAGCTGAGAACGTTAATGGCGTTACAAATCTTTCCGCACAATCTTCAGGCTACGAAGGCCCAAGAAGAGGCGTTGGTGTATTTAACACCCCAGGTGGACAATTCGTTACAGACCAATTTACCACTGCAGCTACTTCAGCTGCTGGTACAGACGGTTCTACCGCTACATATGCTCCAGGTGCTTACCTTACTGTTGCTGTTGATGACAGTGGCAAGATGGTTGAATTAGCAAACAAGGCGCATGGCCCAGTTGTAGGTATTGTTGACAAGTATGACTCAGCTGCTGGCTTACTCTACTTCACCCAAGCTTACTTCGAGAGAGCCATCTAATAGTTAGGACTTAAAAGGAGAAAATAAAATGTCAATGATTAAGAGAAACTCAAACGAGCAAAGAGAGGCCATTATTGCAATGGCGCTCGAGACCGCTGAAGGTCGTACAGCTCTTGCACAAGCTATGGTCGAGCCAATCAAGACCTCCCTTATGTACCAAGCAATTGGTCGTAAGTTATTGATGGTCGATGAGCTTCCACAAGGCGCACTTGCTCGCTACGAAAGAGACGTTGCTGTAAAGTCCTACGTCATTCCTAAGCGTGGTGGTGTTCCATCCGCAGAAGTCGAAGCTGAAGAGCTCCTCGTTCCAACAATTGAACTTGCTGCTCACCCACAAATCAGACTCAACGAGATTCGCCAAAGAAGATTCTACATTGTCGATAGAGCTCAAGTCCGTGCTAAGGACTCCCTCCAAAGACAAGAAGATACTGAAGTCTTCAAGGTCATCAATGCCGGTGTTCCAACCGACCAATCCATCAGTGTTTCCGGTACTCTTCAACCAGAGAACATCAACCTTGCGTTGACTCTCATCGAAGAGCACGAACTCATCGGTGCTAAGGTTGTTCTTCACCCACAAAGATACAAGGATATCAGAAACTGGGGTAAGGAATTCTTCGATGAGGCAACTCAAAGAGACATCCTTATGACCGGTCTCTACGGCCATATCTACTCTGCAGACATCCACGTCAGCACCATGGTTCCTAAGAACGCTGTCTACGTCCTCGCACCTGCCCAATTCGTTGGTGCAATGCCAGTTCGCCAAGACATTACCGTTCTCCCAGCTGACGATCCAAAGAGACTTCGTCTCGGATGGGTTGTTTACGAAGAGCTCGGATTTGCTCTCATCAACGATTTTGCAGTTAGCAAGATCACCGTTAGCTAATTTAGTTTAGCTACAAACTTAAAACAGGGGAAGATTTTTCTTCCCCTGTTTTTTTGTGTCTTTTTATAAGTGGTAAAATATAATTATGAATATTTTAATTCCTATGGCTGGTCTAGGAAGTAGATTTCCAAATAGTAAAGTACCCAAACCCCTTATAAAATTCAACAACGAGTATATGATTGAGGCTGTAATCAAATCTTTAGGAATTGATGGTAATTATATATTTATTGTTAGAGAAGAGCATATTAGAGATTATAAGGTTGATGAAATACTGCATTCGATTTGTAATTGCACTGTTATTTCTGTTGATCATTTGACAGAAGGCCCAGCTTGTACTGCTTTATTAGCTAAAGATTTAATCAATAATTCAGAACCTTTAATTATAACCAACTGCGATCAAATAATGCATTGGGATAAAAAAACATTTCAATCTTTTTGTAACAACTATCCTAAAGATGGTTTTGTGGTTACTTATTTTGCTGATACTGATAAGAATAGTTACGCTAAATTGGATAAGTCAGGCAATGTAACAGAAATCCAAGAGAAGCAAGTAATTAGTAATATTTCTTTGAATGGAATACACTTTTGGAAATCAGGAAGATATTTTGTTGAAAGTGCTAATGCTATGATTGCTTCTAATGAAAGAGCTCCGAACGGTGAGTTTTACATTGGCCCTTCGTATAATAAATTAGTAGAAGGTGGATATAAAGTTGGTATCTATCATATTCCTAATTGCCAGCATTGGGCTATAGGCACTGAAGAAGATTTAGATTTGTTTCTTAAGGAAAACCCAAATGATAACTATTGATGAATTAATTAAGAGAGATTTATATAAAGAAATTAGAACATATACTGATCATGATGATTCTGATTGGCCTACTACATGGGATCCTCTGATAGAAATTTCTGCTTGTAATAGAGAAGAGTTTGAAAAACATTTTAATTCTATAAAAGAAAAATGTACTTCTATATTAGAAATAGGCGTTAGTAACAATAACGAAAATTCTCTTTCACATATTTTAATCAAACAAAAAGAGAAAGATGCTTTTTATTTTGGTGTTGATATTAAAGACAAATCTTTTTTATCCAATGAAGATAAAAACGTTTTTACAATTCAATCAGATTCAGCAGATATTGATAAAATTATGTCATTTGTTAATTCGAAAGGTGTAAATCATTTTGATTTCATTTTTATTGATGGATGGCATAGCATCAATCAAGTTTTGAAAGAATGGCGTTTCACTGAATATTTGAGTGATTTTGGAATAGTTTGCTTGCATGATACAAACTTTCACCCAGGACCTACAGAGTTAGTTAATAATTTAAAAAATGAAAGATATATTATTGAAAAAACATGTACAGAGGGGAACGACTGGGGAATTACTTTTATTACAAAAAGATGATAATTGATAAATTAGACAATATGCTTAGAGGGTGGTTCATTGGAAACTTTGAGCCATCTATTTACAAGACTGATAAGTTTGAAGTAGGTATTTTATTTCATCCAAAAGGTGAAAAATGGCCCAAACATTATCACAAAGAAGCAGTTGAAATAAATGTTTTAATCTCTGGAAAAATGATTATTAACGGTAAAAGTTTAAGCCCTGGTAATATATTTTTAATTGAAAGAACTGAAATTGCGGATCCAGAATTTCTTGAAGACTGTACAATTGTATGTGTAAAGTCTCCATCAATGCCTGGAGATAAATATGAGGTAAAAGAATGATTTTTGTAGACGAAATTGATTCTAATAAGTACATCAAAGGATACTATTTTTTAGAATCTAAAAAAGGTGTCAGAGATGCTGCTTGGAATTTAGCAATTGGTCAGAGTGTTGGCAATCCTTTAGTAAGACTTGAAAGAGAAACAGATGAGTTATTTTACAATCATTCTTGTGTTATTAAAAATTCTTCAGATTTAGAAAAAACATCTGGTAGAGTTGAAATTGGATTCCCTGTTGCTAATATTGACTTTTCTACTGATGGCGTTTCTCAGCTTTTGTGTTTCTTGATGGGAGGCCAGCTTGACATTGACACAATTGAAACATGCTGGCTCGAAAATCTTATAATTCCTGATTGGGTCATTGAGAAATATTTTAAATTACCTAAGTTTGGAATTACAGGTGCAAGAGAATTTACTAAAGCAAATGATAAGCCTTTATTGGGTGGTATCTGTAAGCCCAAGACTGGAATCAGCCCAAGCATTCTTTTAGACATGGTTAAGGAAATGGTTGATGGTGGTGTTAATTTTATCAAAGAAGATGAAATTATGTCTAATCCTGAGTGTTGCCGATTAGAAGAAAGAGTTTCTCTTATCTCAAACTATATTAGGGATAAGAATGTAGTTTATTGTTTCTGTATCAATTCAGATCCAGCACACATTCTTGATAGAGTTAGGTTTGTTCATCAAGAGGGCGGTAATGGAATTCACATTAATTTCTGGTCAGGAATGGGGGTTTATAAATCTGTAAGAGAATTGGATCTTCCATTATTTATGCACTTCCAAAAGAGCGGAGATAAGATTCTTACAAATAAGAAGCATGCCTTCCACATTGATTGGAGCGTAATTTGTTATTTGGCAGGATTAATGGGAGTTGACTTTATTCACACCGGAATGTGGGGTGGATATGCAAGTGATGATGAAAATGATCTGAGAAAGACTATGGGTATTTTGCACTCTAGAAATGTAGTCCCAGCATTATCATGTGGAATGCATCCGGGAATAGTAAATACTATCACTGAAAAGTTTGGAATTAATTATCTTGCAAACTGTGGGGGAGCATTACATGGCCATCCTTCAGGTACAGTAGCAGGAGCACAAGCAATGAAGCAGGCTATTGATAAAACTTTTGAAGCTGAGTATTTACAAGCAATTAACAAATGGGGCCTAGTTGAATGAAAACCTACGACTTTGTAGAGGTTGGTACTTGTTTTTTTGATACCTTAATACAAAAAGCTGATAGCAACACTGTTGGTTTGTCTATAGAACCAATCAAAATGTATCTAGATAAATTACCAGATAAGGCATCTGTAACCAAAGTCAACGCAGCTTTGGTTACAGATAAAGATTTTGGAAATGGAAGTATAGATTTCTATTATGTTCATGAAGATACAATCAAAAAACATCAATTAGGCATATGGTTAGCTGGATGTAACACTGTAAATAAGCCACATGATTTTCATGTGGCTTATTACCCAGACCCAGGTGAATGGCATTTAAATCAAGATAAATCAAAACTAAGATTTAAAACCACTAACCTTTTAGAATTGGGCATGGTAAATATAGACAGTGTAAAATGTATTACTTTTAAAAACTTAGTTGACGAATATGAAATTGATTATATTAAGTATTTAAAGGTTGATGTTGAGGGATATGATTGTCAATTAGTAAATGCAGTTTTGGATTACTTTGTTGAATATGACAAGTGCCCAGATAAGATTTTTTTTGAATCCAATTCACATTCAGATAAGGCAGAAGTCTCCCAGCTAACTAAAAGACTACAATTATTAGGATACAAGTTGGTAATTACCCAATTTGATACACTAGCAAAGAAAAGATAATGGTTTTAATTTCTCATAGAGGTAACGTAACTTCTATAAATGAGCAAAAAGAAAATAGCCCTGATTATATAATTAGGGCTATTGGTTTGGGTTATCACGTAGAAATAGATCTTTATGTTATTGAAGATAATTTATTTCTAGGTCATGATAAACCTCTTTATAAAATTGAATTAGAATTCTTAAACAATGATAAGTTATTTGTTCATTGTAAAAATAAAGAAGCCTTGCTTTTTATGAGTAAGGCTAATATGAAGAGTGAATACTTTTGGCACCAGAATGACAATTATACTTTAACTTCAAAAGGGCGCATTTGGACTTACACTGGAGAAGATTTAATTCAAGGCTCTATATGCGTAATGCCAGAAAACCATTCTTATTCTGATATTTCTATGTGTTATGGTATATGTTCTGATGTAATTGAACATTATAGAGATCAATTAAAAAAGCCCTCCTAAGAGGGCTTTTTTTAAACCTTTACAAGAACAAAATTAAATGTTCCCCATCTAACCCATTCATTCTTAAAATATATTTCTAAATTAATATCTCTTTCATAGCCGTTTTCTTTGAAAAAGTCTACCCACCATTCTTTACTTTCTCTAGTTCTATGTAACTCAACACCATCATGAGGTGAAGTAAAATTAGAAACAGAGCAAATTAATAAAGCGCCCTTGTTTGTGAAAGAATTAATGCTGTTCATTACACCAGTTAAATCTTCTTTTTCAATATGTTCAAAAAATTCCCATGCCGTAACAACATCAAAAAACATTTTTTCTTCATTATCAAAGATGGTGTATGGCTTGGTTGCATCACAAGTAAATAGTCTTTCTGGAATAGTTTTCCATTCAGCTCTATTCATCTTCTTAGAAATATCGCTACCTTCAATTCCGATAGAATTGACACTTTTTTCACTTATTTCTTTTACAAATCCACCACCAGAACATCCAATGTCTAGCAAATTAAAAGGAAACTTTTTGTTAATTTTCTTAAGTGAAAAAACTGTATTTTCTGGATTCATTAAAAATAATAAATTATTGATAAAAATACTGTTTGAATGATTATCTCTTATAGTACCAAAAGGATGTAAATGGTCTAAACTTTCAAATGCAACTGGAAAATCTGTTTCAATTTTAAATGACATATGCTACTCCTAAAATATTTGTTTTCATATAATTATACCTCTTGAGATTTAGAACCCTCAGTAGCAATCTTTACATTGAAAGGTTTGTATCTTCTCAATTCCTTTTTGATTTTTTCTTGTGATTTCGGGTCAGCATAAATAAGCATAAACCCTCCACCTCCAGCTCCTAAAATCTTTCCGCCTTTAGCTCCAAGTTTTTTGCAATATTCATAAAGCTCATCTAATTCAGGGTTAGATATGTTTGATGTTAGATTCTTCTTTAATTGCCATGAATAATCTAACATTTCCCCTACATTTTCTAATTTATGTTTGATTACATTATCTTTGAAAATATGAGCTAATTTGACCATTTCTTTGAGGTTATTCATAGTTGTCAAATTGGATTCTGTATTGTGGCTTTGTTCTTTTAAAATGTCGTTAGCTAATCTTGAAGTGTTGGTGTAAAGAAGAAGCATATTTTCTTCTAATTCTTTTTTAACATCTTGGGATATTTGTATTGGATTAGCTATGACACTATTCTTCTTAAAAATAAACTCATTGAATCCACCATAAGCACAAGCGAATTGGTCTTGTTTTCCAATTGTTTTTTCGCACATATCAATTTCAACTGCGCAAGCCATAAGAGCTAAAGCTTCTGGATTAGGTTTAGCACCATCTGTATATTTAAAGAGTGCATTTATTAAACCCACAGCAAAAGCACTAGATGATCCCATGCCCGTACCATTGGAAGGCAGATCAGAAACAGAAGTAATTTCGATCCCTGTTTTCACTTTAAATACTTCGAGAATATTTCTTACGATATCATGTTGAAGATTTTTAGTTTCAGATACATTTTCAGTAACAGAATAGCTAAGCCTAATAGATTGATCAAACTTTTTACTAGTAGTTATGTAAAGATATTTATCAATAGAAGTAGAAATTACGCACCCTTCTTCTTGCATATAATAGGATGGTAAGTCTGAACCGCCACCAAAAAAACTTATTCTAAATGGGGTTTTACTTACTATCATAACACTTAGATTGTACAATACCTATATGAAAAATGCATTACTAACGTTTGTTCAGGGAAAAGATTTTGCTGAATCTGTCGATGCTGATATATTTTTAACTACATTATCAAAGTTTAAGACATTTGATAAGATTTGTTTTGTAAAAGACTTAACCCAACAACAAATTGACACTTTTAAGAAATACTTTACAGTGGTAGTAGAAGTCAAAAACCCTATTATAAATGGGGCAAGAGATAGATTTATGTCTTATTATCAATGGTTAGTAGAGAACTTTGATAATTATGAATATGTTATGCATGTTGACTTTAGAGATGTAATCATTCAAAAAGATCCATTTGAGTTTATGAAGCAACACCCAGATAAAGATGTTTTTGTTGTTAATGAGGGCGTTCAAATCAAAACAAATGAATGGAACTTTTATGACATGAAATATTATCATTCATTTTTATCTGCACATAAAGATGATTTTATGGAATATTATGTTGTTAATGGTGGAACAATTGGCGGAAAGCCTTTTGCTGTAAGTCAATTGTTTTTGTTGCTTTGGATTAACAGTAACAGAGTAAGTAAATCTAACACTGATCAGGCAACTTTAAACTATCTCTATCCTTACTTAATGTCTAATCCTAAAATTATGGTTTGTTCCCCATTCACTGATTCATTTTGTGCTACTGGTGAAGGAATTAAATGGGGTTTTGTTCCATGTAATTTTGATGGTAAAAAAGTTCAAACTACGAATAATGAAACTTTCTACATTTATCATCAATGGGACAGAACAGAACATGCAGACAAGATTAGAAACAACCATTTAAATACATTTAGTTTTGTAATTTAACAAGTAAACCCCTTCTTCGTTGAGAAAAAATCTTTAGGAGGATTTTTCAATGAAGAAGGGGCTTTCGTTTCTAGAGTATTTAATTTGTGGAGTTGCTTTTTTAACAATTGCAGCTTTTATATCTTTTGTTTTTTGGCTTGCTAGTGGTTCGTAAAGCAAAGACCCTTATTCAGGGTCTTTTGTAAAATCAAACTTCTGTTGACCACTATTGATGTTATCTAAAGATTTAGTGCTATCAAATCCGTAAAGAAAAATATTTCTCAGGGAGTTTAATTCTTTTTGTGATAATTCAAGCTTTAAAAATTTGACTAAAGCGTTAAATCTTTCTTCAGAATCTTCGGGAGTGGATATAGCATTATGAAGAGAAAACATACCACTATCCATACCTAAACTGTAAGCTTCAGGGCCAAAACCAAACTTATCATAAAGTAAGCCTCTATATGAGCTGTTATCTTTAAAATAGTTTTTAAAAATTACATTTGTGATATGGAAGAATAATAAAAGCTGATTATCTGTTTCTAAAGATTCAAAATATTCTTGAGCTTTATGTGCATATAATTCTTGTGATTCTTCTTCTGCTTTTAAATATTCTTTATATTCTTCAGAGTTTAAATAATCAGTAAAAGATTTATAAGTTTTTCCATTATTCTCATATGGATTAGGATTTTTTACCATTGGATTGTTTGTGCTTTCTCTAATTGAATCTTCTTTTCTATCTCTAATATCTTTCCAGGTCATTGTTTTGCTCCATTAGATATTATACTAGAGTTCTAAATTGTATATTTCTTTTGAAGTCAGATAATGAGTTTTTACTTGTTGATATTTTAAAGGAACAGAATTCTTTAAATATACATTCAGCCATTCATTAAGAGATACTAATTGTTGATGAGTTAGTGTAATTGACTTTTCTTCAAAATTGTTATCTAAAAGAGTGATGGTATGTTTTTGATGCATTTACTTACTTTCTATAATTCTTACTGTTATATCTTCTGCTTCTGACTTTCGCAAGGCAATACAGTAATTTCTTATGTTCAATCTTAGAGAATCTTCTATGTGTGATATAACTTCTACATTCACACCTTTATTAAAACCAAGCTCTGCAAACCTAGATCTATTTTTGCCTGCTACGCTAATTATTTCACATATGTTTCCATCTTTAGCGCAGCATAATTGTGTGATCATTTAATAATTTTTAAAGGCAATCCAGCTAGCATTTAGAGAAATTAGCGGGTGAGGTCTTATTTCAAAGAACTCATTTACTGCCCTATGAACTCCCGGGGTAAAATAATCGTGACCAGCTATAATACCACCTAATTTAACCTTAGGATACCAGGCGTCAATTTCCTTTATTACATGTTCATATTCATGTGCAGTATCTATATATAAAAATGAAATAGAATCATCTTTAAAAAACTTTACTGCATCAAACGTATCTCTTCTATACAAATTTTTTGGGTAATTTATTTTTGCACAATATTGATTAAACAAATCCCAGACATGATCTTTATTTGTTAAAAGAGCTGGTTCATGGAATTCACATTTCGGGTCTAAATGCTCAACGGAACCTTCCCATGTATCTACAAAAGATATATTTAACATCTTTCCAGAATTGTATGCTTCTGTCAAAAGATAACAAGAACTTTTGCCTTTCCAGCATCCCAATTCCACTATCATAGAGTTTTCTGGTGATGATTTGATTGCCATATCATAAACACTTTGGAAATCAAACCAGCCTTGAATTTCTTCGTAAAAATGTTCCATTATATTTTTTCTCCTATCCAACTTGAATTAATTTTTTTTATTTCGATGTCATATTTTCTAGAAAAATCTTTAACAGCTCTCATTACACCTGGATAGAATATATCATGTCCTGCTATATTACCACCACATTTAACTTTTGGATACCACAAAGAAATTTCTTTTTCTACATGTTTAAACTCATGTGCAGTATCAATATACAGAAAATCTATAGAATTATCTTCAAACATTTTGGATGCTTGAAATGTGTGCATTCTATGTATTTTTTTTGGATAAGAAGTTTTGTTTATGTTATTGAGAAAAACTTTATATACAAAATCTGGATCTGTAGCAAGCCCTTCTTCGTATGTACCTAATGATGGATCTAAATGCTCAGGAGATCCAGCCCATGTATCAACAAAATTGAGCTCTACATTTTTAGTAGAATTATATGCTTCAACAATAAGGTAAGATGAACTTTTACCTTTCCAGCAACCTAATTCTACAATTTTTCCATTTTCTGGACAATTTTGTATTGCTGTTTGAAATAATTTCTCATAATCAAACCAGCCATGTATATTTTGATAGTAATGTTCCACTATTTAACCTTAATCCAAAGGTCTGAAATTGCTTCTTCAAAACTAAAAATAGAATCGTAAAGAAAACTTATAAAAACATCTTCAAGACCATTGGGATCAACCTTTTGTTCTATACCTCTTATATAACTTTTTTGCGGAATAGAATAAATAAGCTTTTTTGTTTTGTAATAGAACTTATCAATATTATCTTCTCTATAGAAAAAATAATCATCATCCTCTTCTTTGAGAATATCGTGCAACTTCATTGTTACCACCAAAGATCAAACCAGATTTCTCCTAATAAAGCAGCAGCCTTTTTAGCATTACTTAATCTTTCTTTCTCTAATTCTAAAGATACTTCATCATTTTCATTATAATAATATTCTTCAAATGATTTAAGAATGAAGTTAAGTTTTTCATTAAAAGATTCTTCAGTTTGTCCGGAAGGGAATCCATTATTAAGTTCTATGAATCTTTTTAAACGTGGAATTAAAAAGAGAGTAAGGGATTTATCTAAGTGCCAAGTTTCAGTGTCGTCAAATCCTCTTTCATCCCGTTGTTTTTTGTATCTCTCTAGTTTTTCGGGTTCATCTGGATACACTTCTTCAGCAATACTAAAGTTGTTTTTTTCTGTAGTCGTAGATAATTTTGAGGAGTCTTTTGATTTCTTCTGGATCGATTTTAATTTGTTTTGGCTCATCGTCCTTATTCATCCTCAAGATTCTCTGCATTCTTGAAATATGCAACACCAGATCTCAATGCCCATGCAGCTAAACCACCAAGAAGAAAGTCTGCAGGCAAAGTTCCACTACGATTCCATGTATTGTAAATTAATACAGCGCCTATGGCAAAACAAACAAACCCTGTAAACTTAAGATCACTAACTTTTTCTTTCATCTTAATCCTCTACAATCATCCAATCATCAGCCTCTATGTCTTGTAAGTATGGGCAAAAAGCTTCAATACCTTCATGTAAATTAATTAAGAAAAATGTTTCTGGAGTAAGCTCGCTATTATCAAGAATAGTTTCATCGAACTCACCTTCATCATCTTGTTTAGTGTTACCAAGAGAAATCCAAAATAATTCATCCCAACTTTTTCTACGTGCTTTGAATCCCTGTTTAAGATGCTTCAGAGTTTGTACGAATTTCATAATTATTTACTCAAAAGATGTAAAGTAAGGACACTTTTGATACCCAGCTCCATCTCTTATCCATCCATTGCCTTTACAAGATTCTTTCCCCTTACCCAAACAATCACAAATACCTATGGGTTTGCCATTTTTAATTATGACATTATCAATTTGTGATTGTTCTTCTGGACTAAGATTAAGAAAATCAGCTAGCTTGCCTACTTTAAAGCCGATATTTTCAAGACGTTTAGCTTTGTTTTCATCCATTACTATTTCTTTCGAACCTATGTTCGATAGTAAATTTTCCGTCTACAGGGAATACAAATAGATCAGTGACATACCAATCATCTTGTGTATCTTTATTGACAACCATCTTTGTTTCTAAATTACCATCAACCATTCGCCAATATTTGACAACATTCTTATCTGTATTAGAAATAACAGAACCATGTTTCAATTCATAAAATAAATCAAAATTGATATTTAACATTAATCTTCATCCTCTTCTTCGTTTTCTTCATCCGCCATTAAAACAGCAGATAAATCTTCAGGAACATTATCAACAGTATAGCCTTTTTCATCTATGAGTTCTACATCATATGAATCTAGTTGATCGAGCCAGTCACGATAATCTTCATATTCTTCACAATAAGCTTCTGTGAGTGTATCTAAATCAAGCGAATATTCTTTTTTGTAAAACTTCATTGCTTTATCAAAAATACCGCAATCAGAATCAATTTCAAGATAGGCATAACCATCTTCGTTCAAAGGTTCTGACCCATTACCCAAATAAGAATAATCTGAAATTGCATCAAAAATGTTTAATTGTGAAAGTAAATCCAAACTTACTTTCCAATAGTCATGTCGATAACAGTCAACTGCTTGAATAATAATTTTTTCCATAATTATTTGTCTCTCTTTTTCGCCATTTTAATAAGCTTGATTATAATATTAACTAGTAAAGCAATTATAGCACAAGGTATGGCAAGCAAAACAACTAAAATAAAAGGCCCAAAAGGAAGCAAAAGCCAATGAGCTGTGTTAAGAAAATCTTCCATATTAATCATCGCTATTAACTTTCTGTGGATTGATTTCTACATGATAAGCCACTTTTTCTTCTTCAAAACAATATCTCAAAGCTTCAAGAAATTCTTTTCTATCATTGTAATAAAGTTGTTGAAGCATTTTGACCATTTCTTCTTCTGGTACTTCTGAATCTTCATCAGCAGTAATATCAATATCAAAAGATAAATTAAGTCTATATTTAGCCATGTTCTTATTCTATCACATCAAAAAATACGTGCGATTTACGTGCGATTTACGAGCAGTTACGTGCGGTTATTCTACTATTACCCAATCGTCGTGTAAAAAATCACCAGCATCTATTGTATCAAATAATCCAAAGAAATCATCAAAAGTAGTCTTAGTAAATGTAAAACTGTTTTGAAATATTGACTCTAATTCTTTGTCTAATTTTTCATCGTCTTGTTCTTTTACCAAGTGTACAATCCATTGGCCAAAGAAATCTAAAGCTTTACATTTTTCATGAGGTTCCCAGGATTCTCTTCTTAAAATTTTTCCTTCTTTTAACAGGGATAAAGCTTCAATTCCAGTCATTCTACAACCTCCCAGAAGTCAGACATCAAATCTTTAGGAGTAAGATTTAACTCCGTGTAAAATTGTGTCTTACATACTTCTCCATCTAAGACTTCGTAGAAATCAAAAGTGTTATCTTCCTGGTCGTAGAGAAAGAAAGCAGTTTTGCTTTCCCAATTGGTTTTACGCACTCGCTTACCAGCCATTAATGAGTCAATGACATCAGCAAATTTCATTCCACTACCTCCCAATTGTCTGCCAATAAGTCTTCATTTGTGAATTTGTAATATGTATCATTAAATTCTTTACCACTGTTAAATAAAGATTTACAACCAAGGTATTTTCCAAGATTTAAATTTACAATCATTATGGATGATTTTTTGACCCTCTTTATACTTTTGCCTTTACGCAACAAAGGCAATGCTTTTTCAAGTTTCATTCCACTACCTCCAAGTCATTCTTCATCTACCTTTTTGTTAGCGTCAACAATATGGTCTGGATCCCAATCATCAATATCCCAATCATCAGCAATTATATCACGGGGGTATAAATCAAGACCTACAGATGCCAGTTCATATCTTCTTTCAATGTCATCTGGATAATTTACAAACACAAAACAATTGTCATCTTTGTCATAGAAGATATAGTTGTTATTTTCCCAACCAGTTCTTGAGATTGGCCTACCTTCCATTAAGCCATCAACTACTTCAGCAAATTTCATTCTACAATTTCCCAATCATCTTCTAAAAAATCACCATTATCAAGACAGTCAAAAAAACTTATATATTCATCAAACGCAGGGTCATCAGGTACAGACTCTGGAATAGTTTTATTAAAAATAGAAAAATAAGCTTTACATTTAACATCTGGATCCCATGATTCACGTCTCATTGTAAAGCCTTCTTCTAATTTGTTCAATGCTTCTTTACCAGTCATAATTTTTACCTAAAGCAAGACTCAGTGTTAATCAACCAACCAATCATCTGCTAGTAAATCTTCAGCATAAAAACTGATTGTATCTCGCTCTGCATATTTGATATCATACTTGACACCCTCGTGTTGATTATATTTAATCATCATACCAAACTTTTTAGTGTTAGAGTCAAAACAATAAGAAGTGTTACAGTTAGCCCTTCTTATAATCTTATTATTTTTCATTTCAATCAATGCTTCACTAAGTGTCATTTCAAATCTCGTAATTTTTCTTAAAGGTTTCTCTTACATTCTTATCCCAAAGTAATTCAGATGCAAAACCAATAGCGCCAGAATCAAAATGAACCCAGACAGTTTTGCCATCATCGGACATACTCACTTCAATAATGTCATCTTTATCATATTGAAACTCTTCGCAAAAGATATTGGCAATTTCTCGTAAATATTTATGAAATCTAATAAAAGACCATATACGACCTCTTACATATTCTTCACCATAAATTTTTGGATCAGTGCTCATTTCTGTCTTTCAAAATTTGTTCTTGCTGCTTATTAACTTCAGCCACCACGTCCACAACTTCCCAGTCATCAGCAATAAAATCTAAATAAATAATTTTGCCATATCTAGCATATTTACCAACACCCCAATCTGAATGCCAACTTTTACGCCTGACTGTTTTTCCAGCATATAAATCATCTAAAACATCTTCAAATGTTTTATTAGGAACTATCACCCAATCTTCAGCAAAAAGATCTGTAGTTGTAATTGTAGATTCAGCATGGTCATATTTTTTGGGAAAGAGAGTAAGACTAGGATTACCTTCCCTTGACACCATTTTGCCATATTCGACCATCTTCACAGCCCAATTTATATCTCTTTTAAGCTCGATGTTATTCTCTTTAGCAAAATCATCAAAATTGGATCCTATATGCTTAGTCATTAACATTGCTGCTTTCCAAACTTTTGATTTATTATAATCAGAATCTAATTCTTTTGTTTCATTTCCCCACTTTTTAATTTCATAATAATATTTATATATTTTATCATCTTTTTTGGTATATCCATATTTAAACCAATTTGTTCCATTAGAAAGAATGTCTTCTTCTACTAATAATTCATGGTATATATAAATATTTTTCTGATTAATTAAATCTAAAGCGGCTGAATAATTAAAAATAGTATCTTCTGTGTCATAATCATAATACATTTTGCTTACACCCTTAACATTCATACTTTTTCCTGTGCGCTTTTCATATTCACGAATTTTGTTATGATAGTACTCTTTTTGACTTTTAGGCAATTTTTCCACGGGCTTCCTCCAACGCAGTAATTAATTTATCAAGTTCTTCTTTGTCTAAAACAACTAAATCTGAATAAGCGAATCCATCAAAAAGAATCTTAAATCTTTTTTTCCAATGTAATTTACCATCATTAAAACCATAATTCCAAAGTGATATATCCACAGTTTTTGATTCTGTATCTGGACGTACATGTAAAGAATGGCACAAGCAATCACAGTTTATAATCGTAGTTTTATCCACTTGTATACCCAATATTTAACCTGCGAACGAGATGAGTAAACCTATGAGTATTTACTAAATGATAAAGGAAATAAGCACGTCTTCCTAATGAAAATGCTCTAAACTCTTCTTCAGCTCTAAATACTTGAGTTCCATCTTCATATTGACTGGGAACTCTGATACCTTCTTTAGCCCATTCTTTTTGTCTATTGAACTTTTTTTCAATAGTAGACAGTAATTGTTCCCATTCTTCTTGGGTGTATCGTTTGTCTTTTGGCTCTAAAAACTCATCAAACTCAATTCTTTTATGAGCAAAAGAACTTCTATGAATAACTACATATATTTCTTGTTTATTTGTCTTTTCGACGGGGGGCAGACTTAAAGACCACCCAACGTACTTTGACACACAATATTCTGGTGCTGAATGATTTTTAACTCTCATCTGCCCATTATCTAAATTGACAATATGATCAATGCAAAAATGGTCATCATACTTTGGAACCGAATCATTATCAGTTTCAAAAGATTCTACATATTTAAAAAAGGATTGACGTTCGTCAGTGCTTGGTATGTATCTAAAAAAACTATGCTTAAATCTTGCCATTACTTTTTAATTTTTCCGTAGTAAAAATCCCAAAGAACTTTAAATCCTTTTTGGCCAATAGAATGTTCAATGTGGTAATCAATTACCAGTGGAGGTCTTGCTTCTTTATTGTTTCTTGAATAAAAATTATCATAGAATCGTTCATATTTTGCTTTATCAATTATATCAACAGACATGAATCTTTTGTTAAGAGAAACAATTCCAATCTTACTTCCAGGACGTCCCACTAATTGTATTGCATATTTTACATCAAAATTGCCAATATTTAATATGCATTCTTTTTTTATTTTTTCAATCCACTCTTTTTCGTTCATAAGTTTTCATCAGAAATTTCGTAATAAATTTCCCATATATGACCAGCATTATCTGAGACTTCAGAATTTTGAGTATAGTATTCTTCAAAGTCTTCAGTGTATAAATTGCCAGCACTATCGTAAACTTTATTTTCTTTAAGTGTAATAAAATAAAGATCAGGCCATCTTTTATGACGGATTCTATAACCTTTTTTCATTAATGGGAAGGCTTTTGAAAAAATGAACATACAAGATTATAGTCTTCATTATTAAGCATTGCAATGATAATGGATTTTCAAAGCGTTTATAACAATATTATTACCACAAGAGCTTTATGGCTCAAAGGAGTGTATATGTTTAATTTTTTTAACAAAAAACTACCTACTGATTTTAACCAGGTACAAGAAAAAGGCGTAGAAATTAGTGAAATCTTTTATCAGCCGAACCAACAATTACAAGAAGATTTCAATTTAATTGACAAAGTAAACAAAAGCAAATTTGAAGATTTTCAAGTATCTTCATTTGCATCATTTTTTGAAAAACTTGAATTAATTCCTACTGTAGATCTTGGAGATGTAAACTTAAAGATCAGAACAACAAACCCATCAGCACCAATTGACGCAGATTTATGTCAAGTTTGGATGAGAAGAACTTACACAAACCCAACAACTGGACAAATTACAGAGCAATGGGTTAACTGGGTTCCTAATGATGATGCAGCTAAAAAATACTTTAAGTTTAGTTTGTTCTCTGGAGAAACTCAAACTTTCAACTTTGATATAAGTACATTTGATGTTGGAAAATATGACAGTTTCAGATTTATTTTCTTTACTTACCATTGGACAGTTCTTGCAGATCAGGTGGCTGAAAACGTTTCATTTGAGATTACTACCAAGCAAAAAAGAGTTAAAACTCCATTTGTAGAAATCTTGACTAACAAAATTCAAGATCCAGCTCCTGATGGAAAATTACACATTCCATATGTTATTAAGATGCCAGCTAAGACATTTACTACTTGGGGTGGTTGGTTTTTATTAGCTAAAGGTTCTTCAATGTTTCAACAACCTTGGATTGCATATGCCAGAAAAGACGGTGCAAATGTTCTTCCAGATGGTGCAACAAAGGTAGCTGATGGGCCAGATCCATATTGGTATTCTGAAGGCGAAATTGTTTTTGATTATCCAAAAGAAAGTGGTATTCATAATCTACAGTTTGGATTATTTGATTATAACTGGAAATTGCAAAACTGGATTTGGCCAGGTATTAACGTTCAAGTTGGTGGTGATAGCTGGGTTACGAAATGCCCAGAGTCTAAATTACTACCAAGACTAAGAGTTAATAATGGACAGTTGGTTAAACTTGATGGCTCACTTTACAATATTTATGAAGGCACAACTGGCGCTAATGCAATTACAGCTATAAGAGGCGGTAATTATGGTAATCAATATTTATGGTCAGAATCACCAGACTATAATAGAATTGGATATTTTGGTTCATTAAAGTATCTTGGTCATAAGTTTTTAAGATTTTTGTTTAATCCAGACAAATATATTTCTGACCATATTTATAGAAATAGAATTCAAGACACTATTGGAAAAATGCTCACCGCAGGGTGTCATGTCATTGTTGGGCCTCAACACATTCCAACAGGCAATGATTTATACGAAAAGTCAGAAGGTTTCTATAAACTTATTGAACTTATGGCTAATAATTGGAAGGGTTTACCAGTGTGGGTTTGTCTTACAAACGAACCTAACGATATTGGAGATTGGAGTTTGTGTAAGCCTATTCTTCAAAAAGCAGCAACAATTTATAGGTCTATTGATGCTGACGCTTTTCTTATTTGTCCAACATCTAAGTGGTCAAAAGAAAATACTAGCCCTGAAGCAAATGATTTAATCGATCCTCTACTAGTTGACGCATACGCTTACCATGCTTATAACGGCGCAACAGACGTTATTCCTAACCTAAAACCAATATTGGATAAGGGTGTAGCAGTAATTATTGAAGAGTATGGCTGCGGAGATACTGAATGGCAGAAAGGCATTAACATTGAGATGCAGAAGATTTCAAAGTTATATCCAAATGTTATTGGGTTTGCAACTTGGGCCTGGACGAGAATGGGTGAAGATGCATGTCCAATGGTTGAAGATGGCAATCTTGCAAATGTAAAATTGACTGATGTAGGCCAAATGCAAGCTAAAGATATGCAAATTTGGGATAGTGGTAATTTTATTGGTGAAGGAAATGCTATTCAGCCAATCCCTCAACCAAATCCTCAACCTACTCCAACCCCTACTCCAACCCCTACTCCAACACCAGCGCCTGTACTTGTTGATTCAATAACTAAGGCAGAAATTGATAGTTTATTAGATACAAAACTTAATCAATCATTATTATCATTAAAAGAAGATTTAAAGCTTTACATAAAAGATTCTTTAGATGCTTATGATGTTCTACAAGATGAAGAAACAAAGCAGTATTTTGAATCTGCTGTAGGTAATTTAGAGCTTGTAGATATTGCAGCAATTGATGCAAAGTACACTGATGAGAATGAAGTATCTGCATTAGCAAGTAAAGAGATTACTTTATTTAGAGCTGATTTATATAACAAGGCTTTGGCTGATTATAACCTTATGCTTAAAAAGGCAACTGTTGCAAAATTAACAGCTTATCTTGCTAAGTTTATTCAATACATCAAACCTGTTTAATTGAATCTAAATGAGCTGTCAAGTAATTCTTGACAGCTCATTTTTTAATGGTATGCTATTTACAGATATACTCAAAAATATGATTATGATTGTAAGCTGTACTTATATCAAGCCTAAGTTATAATTTGAATGAAAATTTGTAAGGATGCTTTTATGGAAGAATTTTTAGCTGAAATATTTACCGAATGTATGATTTTAAATAAAAGATATTTTTCAGAAGCAGACTTTAAATTATTATTAAAATCACAAAGATTGAATGAAGATTATAATATTTTCAATGACAAAGTAAATGAATTTTTAGCATTGAATGAAATTGATTATTATTATTTTGATAATGGTAAATGGCATCCGAAATGTGAAACTTTATCACACGTAGAAATTGCAAAAATAATCAATGAATTAGAATTGCATATGGAGTTGGAATTTTCTTTAGATGGTTTTTGTGAAACAAGCTGCGATATTGTTCAGAAAATAAACAATTACCTTTGGCTTAGTGAAGATAAAACTTTAAAATAATCTACTCTGTAGAGCAATATGAAATACAAATCGCTGGCTGCTTGAACCCTTGCAAATATCTAACCTTTACTGAGTTTACGTACCTAGTGGTGTCGTCAGGGATGATATCTGCTCTTTTAAGTAGATCGACAATAGGCTTAATTAAGTTGTCTGTATCGTTTTTATATTTCCAATCCCAACTAGCCATAACAAGAATATCAACATCAATTGGAAACTCTTTAGCTGGCTCCATTTTTTCTTTTAAAATTGGTGTATGCTTTGCAATCCAATCATTATATTTTTTGCTTTTAGCCATTTGCCCACGAGCAATTGGTGTGTACATTTTATTCGCAGAAAAAGTCTCTTCTATCACACAAGATTTCTTAAGCATATTATTCTTTTACAGGTGAAAAACACACAAATCGGTAAAAGATTTAATATGTGGTACAGATATTCACAACAATTACAATTGCCTGGGATGGATGTTGCTCAAGAACCAGTTAAAGAAAAACCTAAAACTGAAAGGCAACCGAGGCAAGAATTATTAGAAACACAAAAACCAACCCCTAGCTTATTTTATAGTGATTGGTCTAGGGGCCATGTAGTGCCTAATCAGCCTGTTTATCATGGTACTACACACCAGTTTGACCAATTTGATATCAACAAAGGAACAGCTTCCAATGTGTTTGGTCCGGGTTTTTACTTTACCTCAGACCAAGAAGATGCCAACAAGAATTATACTGGCACTGGACCTGACCAACTTGTAAATATAGACAATTTAGAGTATCAATTAGGTGAAGAAGATGATCTAGACCAATATTATTTATGGAATAATTATGGCCATGATCCAAGGTATGAAGATTATTTTCTAGAAAACCGCAAGCCGTATAACCCAAATTATTTGATAAGACAAATTGCCAGAGATACAGTTTTAGGGCCAAATACACCTAGAGTAATTCCAGCACACGTAAGGATGAAAAATCCCCTACACTTGACATCTGAAAATGATGCTGAACATCCAGAAAAAACTTTTGTTGATGATACAAATGAATCATTAGATTTTTTGAATGATAATGATGTTGATGAATCTGATAACGATTCTTACAAAACAGCAATTTTTAAACTTTACAACATTTTACTTGATTATTTTGAATCTGATACTGCTTATGAAATTTGCGAAGACTTAATTCAATATACAACTGGGTCTGTTGATGGTACGTCATCTGCAACAATGATGATGGATAGATTGAAAGGGATTTTAGAATTTCATGATCAAGATCAAGGTGTTATCTTTAAGGGTGAAATATTTCAAAGATTTGTTAATTCCTTAGGTCACGACAGTATTGTTATGAATCCTAATGAATTTTTCAGAATGTATTCCAATAATAAGCCGATAAAACATTATATTACTTGGAATCCTGAAAATATCAAACATGCCAAAGAAAACATTGAGTTTGATCCTCGCAATCCAGTAATCACAGCAAGCGTTAAAAAAGCTCAAATTGAACCAGAATCTAATGAACAATGGTGCGAAAGACATAAAGTTCAAAAAGAAGGCGATAAGTATGTATTTTATCATGGTTCTAGAATTAATTTACAATCACTAAGAGCAGGTTCTTTATTAGCCACATCTCCGCAAGAAGCTATTGATTTTGGTGATACTAACTACTGGAACGACAGAAGGGCGTCATTTAAAGTTTACAAAGTTAAGGTTTCACCAGAAGAAATACATCCTGGATTTTGGGCAAGTTTAGTGTCCGAGCATCCTGTCGAATTATATTACAAAGTATCAAGGAAAAAAGGTAGTTAATATGTGGTACTCAAGAATCAAAACAGCTATTTCAAAACAAACAGCTGAAGATATGATCCAAAGTGAATTAAGATCAGGTTCATATATTGATCCTGCTACTGAAGACGCTGACACAATAAAAAGGAAATTAATTGAAAAGTATGGCTCTGAAGAAGCTATGTTAGAGGCAATTAATGAAACTTTGAGAACTATTTCTACTAAATTAACTGGTTCAAGTATGGCTGATCCTTCAAATGAAACTTCAACATACTTTCAAGACAGGACTGGTATTGATGCTTTTTATGTATTACCAGATGGAACACAAACTCCTAACTTAAAATCCCATGTCATGTTTGATAAGTTTTTAGTACATAAATTAGGTGTAGACCCTTCCGCTTTAACCGATAGATCAGATAGACATATTTTATCTGAACTCACTGGCGCTTTGAGAGTAAATGTTTCTGGAGGTAACGTTAATGTTACAATCTATACACCTCCAACTCCAGCTCAACAAAAATGGATGAAAGATAATGACATTTCTAAACAAGAAATGGATATAAGAAGAGATTCAATGGAGCCACCACAAGCAAACACAAGTGAGATAACAAATCAACTTGCTGAACATGGAAATGAACTTGTAAGTATTGCTTACAAGTTGAATGAAATTATCAATAGTTTAGTTGTTACAAGAATCAACCCAAAGTTTTCTTCGGCAACAGTAGGGACAGAATCATATTATATTACAGAAAATCCACAAAACTTAAATGAAGATTTATTTGAAAAATTAAAAGATATCAAATCTCAAATATCATATATATCAGGTTTAGCTGAAGACTTAAATAATCTTGGAGAAAAATAATGGCAATAGGTATTACAGTTAACTACACAATAGAAGACCTTGATTTTCATAATAACAATGTTCAAATAAAATATTTGCTTGATAATGATGAAGCCCCATTATCTAAAAGATATCTAGAAGTATATAATTTAAGTGATATTTATTCTGGTATTGGTGATACTACACTTTTAACCGCTAGAGAAGATTTAATTCAATCTAATTTTTTATCTCTAACTTCAGCTACAATGACAGTTTTTGCAGATGAAGCCAGAAGAATAATTTTGAGTGGTATTGGTACTTCTGTTGGCATTGGTTTAACTGGTGTAACAACCTTTAGTAAGTTTAATGTAGTAGATAGAAGTAGCGAAGATTTACAAATATTTAATTGGTTAAATACTCATTGCGGTATTTAATTGGATGATTGGTAATGAATAGATTTAACGATGATTTTGATGGATACAACAATAGAAAGCATAGAGAATTTTTATCTAAAAAAAGTAAATATGAAGAAGAAGAAGATTTGGATGAGTTAGATATTGTTGCTGATGATATTTCTGAAAAGTTTATGGGCAGCTATGGAATACACAATGTTACTCCAAGCAAGGCCAAAAACGCAGTAGTTGTTTATGTTGATGAATTGTCAGACATATCTGAAAGTGTTAAAAAAGAAATTGAAGATATGGCAAAGCCTTACTCTGCAATTATTAAATCTTCTAAATTAAAAAATGACAATCAACATTTAGAAAAATATTTTAAACACTAAGCATATTTCATAGCTGCTTTTAGATGTGGTGGTAAAGAGTTCATTAATTCACTGTCAAATCCATCTTGCTCAGGTGCTTTTGGTGGGGCTATTTGTTGATACGCCAAACCTAATGCGTCAGCTCTTGCGGTCATAATTAATTGCAATCTCTCAAGGTCATTAGAAGACAATGTTCTAAACTCTTCTCTTGACATAGAGATTACACCCTTAAGCATAAAGTCTACTTCAATAATCAATGGCAAAACAGGGTATGAGTTTTGGCTTTCACCTTTAAAGTATTTCAATGCAGAAGTATATATGAGGTTAGCTTCCTTTGCATCAATGTTGGTGTACTTGAAATATTGAGACCATAGCTCATCAACATAGTCTTGATTTAGTTGATTTAAAATTGTGTCATCATTATTAACTTTAATCTTTTCATTAATAAGATCATAAACCCACACAATTGCTTTTTTCAGTATTTCTCTTCTTTGATATTCTCCTGAAAAATACAAATCAGATTCTTCCACTCTGAATGATTTAGCTTCAATTGATAAAGACTCGTGCCATTTTAAATCTCTTACACAAAATATAGCTAAATTATCTCCAATTTTTACTTTAAAGATATATTGGTCTTTTTCTATCTGGGGCATTTCGTCTTTGGTTTCAACTGGTGCATTGTCACTTTGCATCATATCTCCCATGCCCATCATAACTTTTAAAGCTTCTTCGTGTGTCATTGTAATCTTAATATCTCTGCGTGGTCTAAATCAATTTCTGAAACTGGCCCACCTAAAGTATTACCCCAAAACCCAGCACCTTGAGGGATTCTAGCGGAAAATGACCAAGTATGTATTTCTCCACCTTCTGGACTTAAAGAAAAACTAGGATTGCCCCAGTCTACGTTTCTAAAATGAAATAAGAAATTATTTCCAAAATACATTGTCAGTGGCGATTCTGGGTAAACATCAAGGAAGTTAGATGTTTTAGCTCTATAAATTGAAATACTACCAGTAACAGTTCTTGTTTTTAAAGCTGCATATTTTGGCCCAACTAAATCACCCAAATAAATCCCTTCAGCAACAGGAGTAGTGAATCTTAATTCAACTCCTTGATTTATGGTCAAGCTCATAGCAATAACTTTACTTGCTACTGTTTTGGTTGATATTACAATATTTTTTTGATCTTTAGTTTTTACTGTCGGTGCTGTTACTTTTGCTTTGTTAAACAGTAATGTTTTTAAAGCTTTAAAGCTACTAGGAGCATCAAATATAGTTGTGCTTACTAAACAGTCTTGTAGTGAAGCTACTCTATAATTTCTATAATCAAGTATTTCTTCAGGCTCTAAATCACCATTTTTAATAACCTTTGGAACAGCTCTGTTAGGCTCTAAAATTGGTATATCTGGTGGACTGATAAATGATTTACCACCAGCAAACCTACAAGATATTTCTACTTCTTTAAGACTGTTAAATCCATTTAAGTCTATAGAAAATGATTCCATAAACACAGGCCCATATGTAAAGTGATTAGAAACGCTAGTTACAAACATTAAAGGAAACATTGGGATAACAGCTGCTTTGTATATCACATTTTCAGCAGAAGATTGTTGATTCGCACCATCTTCTGAAATCAAAGGGGAGAACTTAATGCTTGGAATTGTATATGTCTGTTCAGAAAACTTAAGTTTATTATCCAGAGCAAAAGGCCAGAATGTATCTAATTTTTGAAAGACTTTAGATCCTGAATCATCTGAAAAATTAGTTGCCCATAATCTATGATATTTTTCAATATCAAATGGAAATGCTGCTCTCTGAGTGCTAACACCATCAAGATCAATTTGTCTTAATTCCACTCCTGGCATTCTGTTTGGTAGATCATATAAATCTAAAACAAATCCAGGAATAGTTTTTTTACTAGTATTTAACGTGTATCCAGTTCCAAGTGAGATTCTAAACAGATTATTTATTCTGGGGTTAAAGTCATTGAAGGCCATAACATATAAGCTATGTCCTTTTGCAGGTACCCCATTATAAACATTGTTTCTGTATTCTAACATTATTTACCACTTGTGAGCTTGAGCCATTCCTGAGCTAATGCCCTAATAATTTCATGCCTTGTTTTACCAATATTTTCATTTGTAATTGGAATTAGATTTCCAGTTTCAGAGTCTTTAAGATTCCAAGATCTGAAGAAACTTAAAATAATTAATTTGCACAAGATATATGTTCTGACCATTGGGTTGCCAGTTACTGCATTAATGATAGTTGCTTCTTCTAAAATTTGAGACATGGTTTCAAAATCTCTACCTTTAGCATCACATATCAATGAAATAATATCTTCACCCTCTTCGTCTGGTTTGCATATTTTGATAGAAGTGATAACACCATCTACTTCATTCTTTACTTTTAACTTCACTACAATTGGAAATGTTTCTTCTGGATTAACAAATATACTCATCCTAATTCCTTAAAAACTACTAGAAAAATTCAAAACAGGATTTGTTTCAAGCTTTTCAGTTGCAACACTGAACTTAATTTCTTTAGTCTGATTATCAGACATTGGCGAAGAAGCTTTCGAACCTGACCAAACTACTTCAGGAAAAGATATTTTAAAGGTTCCAAAATCAATTTCTATACCACCATTGTTTATACTTGAAGGCCCAGCTAATTTTTCCGCTAATGTCCAAGGAGCTATAGGAGATAAATATTTAATTACCCCTTCTATCTTTCTTCCACTTGAAACTAATGCATAAGGCTTTAGATTTTCACGTCTTCTAATGTGAACATCATCCGAAATAGAGTGTAAACCATAAACTGGTTCTAATTGATTATCGATAGTAATAGTCATTTCTTTGACTAAGAAACTGGTCATTCCTAATCCTACAAATCCTTGAAAAAATGGATGACCAAAAGCATTAGTTAAACCAAATCCGCCTGCAGTATATGAAGTATTGTTAATTCTTACTTCGGACCCATTTGCAGCTCTTTGAACTTTATATTTTGAAATATTAGAATCTAATGATTCATAATTAGCAAAAGCATCTATTTGATATTTTCTATCAACATTTGTAAACTTAACTTCAATATTAACATCAATATCTTCACCAGGCTTTACGTCTAATGTTAATTTATTTACCAGACAACCACTCATTAAACCCTGAAATAAAGAAACTAAAGAAAAAGTAGGCTCTCTATTTGTTCCGGGGTTAGTTGGCTTTGCCCATACAAAAGTATTACTTAAAACATGAGTATACGCTGTTCCTGATGAAAAAAACAATCTTCTATTTGCTTTATCAATAGAGGTTACAGTTTTGGTTTCAGTTGATGCTGTGCCACTAAACTTCTTAAAATATAAACTAAATGGTGTTGGTAAAGCAGCAAAGTCAGCAATATTGTCTACAACTATAAAAGTTGTACCTATCCCAACCGGATTGTTATTGTTGATTAATCTGCCTGAAGCTGAATTACCAGTGCCTTTATATGCTAGAGTTGCACAATCCCATAAGTTAGCAAAACCAAAATCTACATATCCAGTAGATGGAACTTTGAGTAGCATATTGAATGATGCAGAAAAATCAGCTTTACCTAAACCAAAATTATTTGGATCAGCACCTTCGCCAGCTAGTCTTGTAAAATTAGTAGCATCTTGAGAAAAAGAAAATTCTAAGTTTTCTACATTAAGTATTTTGTTGTAATCAAGATTATTAAAATTAAAGTTAAAGTCAGGCTCTATAGAGATATTACGATCCATAACCAATAGATCGTAATATCCAGGGTTAAACCCCAAACTAGAATACTGACTTCTTAAATCGTTCATTACGGTAGTGTTTCTACAGTGAAGAAGTCATAAAGAGACCATTTTATAGGTCCATTATTCGTTCTTTGTAAGTTAGTTCCTGGAGTTACTGTTACATCATCAATTCGATCAAATAAATCAGCAGTATTACCTAAAGTAAATCTTGTATCTCTTAATGTGTATTGAGGAATTGTTTGTGTGAAAGTTGTTGGGGTTCCTGTTGCTCCATTTCTTGCAGTAACAGTAACAACCATTTCATTTTTTGTTGTTGTATCTTCGGATTCTAATCCGTCATAAGCAGCAGAAAAATATTCAGAAACTGCTGCAGATATGTTATCCACAGGAGGTACATAAATCGACAATCTTCTTGGTGTCAAAGAGATTCTGCTAGTGAACTTTAATCCTCTTCTAACTGGGTACTTTACAGCAAGCCCATTATCAAGATATCCTCTCAACTTATAGTACGGATTATATATATTTTCATCACCACCACTGTCATAAGTTGTCCAGTTGTTAAATCCTGTAGCCAAGGTTGCGGATTTCCAAAGTTTAATTTCACCATAAGTTCCGACTCCAGTTCTGTCTTCTCCCCTAAGATAAACTGTTCCGGTGCTTTCAGCTAGAGTTTCTGGATCAATAACTGTGGCATTTGCAGATTTATAAAGAACTAACCAATAAATATTTCCACTAGTTAAATTAACGCCTTTTTTAAACTTAAATGTGTACTCATCACTTTGGTCTGTAATATCACCCAAGTAAAGCTTAACTTCATTTGTAAGAGGTGCGGATATATCAGGCACATATAAAGTATCAACATCATCAAGAGTTGCATCAGTTTCCGCAGATGTTACCGTTTCTGCTACTGAATCATAAAGAGTTGCAGAAATATATGCACTCGTGTTTTTAATTGTATATGCTTCTGGACCAAATAAATGCTTGACAGAAATACCACCACAAAAACCATCATTATCTGGTTCGATTTTAATAGCAACATAAGATAAAGACATTGGAACATTAGAATCGTCAGTTACAGGTGTATTATTGAACTTAGGTTGCTTTTGTATCTCATCAGCCACAGTTAATCTATATTCCATCAAATCTGCAGCAAAGTTGCCTCTTTTATATACATGATAGAAAAGAGCATCGGCAACATTGGTCCAGTTAAGCTCTATAAGATAATTATTGTTCGAAACTGTATTTGTAGTGATATCTATATACTTTGGAACTGTTTCTCCAGCAGTTGTTCCTGTAATGCTTTTGACAACACTGCCACCATATATATGTGTGCCTCTTTCAAGACTAGATAAACTTCCTGGAGAATTAAGTGAGGTTGCAGTAAAAGTATTTCCTATTCCTGTAGAGCCAATTAACCTAGAATTGTTTGATACTAAATCGCCTCTAAATATTGCGAACGTATGCTGTAAGTCTTCATTTGTAAGCTCATAATATGCCTGACAAAATGAATAAGGAAACTCAAATCTTTCTAAGCCTGTAAATGACAAGCCTTTAGAGAAATTGCTCTTAGGTCTAAATGGTTGTTCAGCCCATATTTTTCTTAAACTAGTTTGTCCAGTAGTGTTCAATTTTAAAGAAAGAGACTTTAAACCCTGAGCAACATCTGAAATAATTGTACTTGACTTTAATTGAGAAAGATCTGTTAAGGCATTTTCGCAAGCTGATATAACTCTGTCATTATCTTCACTATCACCAAATATAGGATTTGAAGAATTATTAAAAGGTAGAGCAACTAAGGTCGAAACTATAGCTGGCTCTCCTGAGTTTAATACGACACTTTGATCACCAGGATTATTAACAAGTAGCTTTCCAATAGGCAGCCATGAAGTAGGCAGTGGTGGATAATAACCAAAATCTTCAGGCATTGCAGTTCCATCACCTGTTAAAATCGGGAAGCCTGAGATTGATTGCAGTCTAGGTTGATAATTAAATCTGATTGCAGAACCAGATGTAATTGAGCTTTGTAATTGACCATAAACAGGAGACGCAATAGTTCCAAGATTTTGACCTGGATCTATTAACAAAGCGGTTTTATCATCATTAAAACCAACAAATCTTAAATAAAATCTACCGACTTGTGCTTCTAATGGAAATCCTAAAGATTCTGGAACAGTTGAATCAGCAATATAAATTAAAGTTGAACCAATCGAAGCAGTAGATGTAGTTTCTGTGAACCATGCCTGTGTTGCCTTTTGTACCTCGTCAATAGGAAGGCCTACTACCATACCATACACATAAAGATCAGAATATAATTGACTAAAACTTCTTCTGATTGATATTTCTTGAGGAACAATATTAATTACATTACCATTGTAAACAACTTGTCCACTTGATACATGTACATAGTATGGGTTTGTTGTGTCATAGGTAATTTCAAAACTTACAGGCGTAGTTTCTAAAACAGAGAAATAAGGAGCTTCAGAATTGGCTAAGTTTAGCAAGTTGTTTATTTCAAAAATTGCAGATGATGGAGTGTCTACAGAGCCTATGCTGTTTGACAAAGTTTCATAAACTTCGCCTGCTATTTTAGAAACTTCATATACAACTTCTTCTATTTTTGATGATATAGCCATATTAAATAATTATACCTAATTCATTTTTCAAGAATAATTTTAATGGTTCTGGCATTGCAATTGCAGATGTCTTCCAGTAATTAATGAAATTAGGACTCCAATTCGGGATATAAACCCATTCTTTTATTATGTTTTTAATTTCAGTCCTTATAGTAGATTGCCTGCTTGCTATATTTCTCTCACTTCGTATCAATCTAGGAGTCAGAAAAACTGCAAGCTCTTCAGTGGCAAAGGGGAAAAAACTTCTCACCTTTCTTCTATCTACAGGAAAAATATCAACTCTACTATTTTGGAAAGTACCATCGTAATAATTGATATCTAATACAAAATCATATATTTTTAAATAAGAATAATCATCATAATTTGATGAAGCATCTGATGTTGGAGTTATATCTTCAATTATATTATTCTTGACTAAATCAATAGCTTCTTCTAAACTAATATCTTTGGAAACAAATATAGTCTTATTGTTCAATCCTGAAAGTGTAGCTGCCGAAATTGAACTTGTGAAATTGCCTCCAACTGTTCCAGTTTCAATAAAGATTGAACCAAAAGCATAGCAATTGGAAACTATTTCATATTCTCCACTTATTTGTTGTCTTCTAATAACATCAGTACTAGGATCTGCATAGAAGATTGATATTCCAATTTCATTTTCACTCAAATCTCCAGAAGCAATAATTTCAGCAATGTTATTTATTGAAGATTTCTCTAAGCCCTTGCCAATTACAATATGTTTTTGTAATTTGTCTGGATCAGTAGTTTCAACAAAAGCTGCACCATAATAAAGATCAATATCTCTAGTTTCATCTGCTTTGCCTATTGAATATTCTTTTATAGATTTAGCAAGATCATTTACTTGGTCTAATAAATTAATTTTTAAAACCAAGTTGTTCATTGCAAAAACAGAATTAGGGTTAGGTGCTGCCATTATTTGTTCCTAAAAACAATTCTATCTCCAGGTGGAACACCATGAGTTGGAGTTGAAATCTCCTCAAGTGTTTTACCAACGGTCAAGAATGCAATTTTTTCAATGACTTCATCATCTGGATCAATATCAACTGGTGCTTGTGATGCTAAATTGTAGAAAGTATCGTCTATATTATTCCAAGTAACTGATGCAGACAATTTATATTCACCTACCAAGAGCTGTGGATGAGCTGTAGAGTTTAATGTATCAGTTTTATGAGTATGCAAAACTTCGAAAGTAGTGTACTCATCACTTGATAAAGTCAAATTGAATGTGTGTCCTGTACCTGAGTCTGTATTATCAATTTTGTCAATCAAAGGTAAAGGTTCTTCATTTATAAACACCTTAATACCATAGCTTGAATAAAATCTAAAATTATAAGTTCCGCTAGTTTGAGGTTTAAAAACTGCTTTTGACTTAGCTTGAATATATTCAGTTGAGCCTGATACACTAAAGTTATTAAAATTTAGATTCTTTGTAATTACAGAAACATCAGATTGTTGTTCTAATTCAATTGTTCTACTTATATCATTAATACTTGATGAGTTTTTGATAAACCACCAAGTTTCCCATGAAGGGTTTCTATTCAAAGTAATATAGTTTTCTTTTAGAACACCTTTTGAATAATATTTTAAGTAAACATAAATGTCTTTACTGTATTTTGCGTAATGCCATTCTGGATCAAATCTAAACAAGTAATCGACATTAGAAACTGTAGTTGCAAATCCAGAAATAGTAAGTGTATTCGTAGAGCCAATTGATGCAACATCATACCAGTTAGTAATATCAATAGGGTTTCTGGAACCAAACCCTATTTGAACAGACTCGCCTTCAAACAAAGTAAAGTCAGTGTTGCTCACACCAGTTACGGCTGTGCCTGATACAACTGAAACTGTTCCAATTGTATCTTTAAGTAATCCCCCATAAAAGGCTCTAGGATAAAGTTGCAATTTCTTTGGAGGGTTTATTTCTTTTGAAGTAAATGATTGGTATCCCTCTAATCTGTAAATGGGCAGGTTTTCTCTTTGCATATTTGGTGGGGGCAAAACACTATCTATGCTGTAGTCTGTCCTATTGAAAACGCCGTATATTTCTCCGCTAGGTTGATAGAATCTAATGTAAGGTCTGAATGTTAAAGGACTCCAAGAAGTATCTCTTTCTTGCCCATAAAGAGTGGTAGAACCTGTAGAAACACCCCAAACTTTAAATTGATGTTTTATTACATAGTCTGATCCAGCAGTGACAGATCCAGCAGATGAAGTTAAAGTTAAAGCCGTGTCACTTGTAATGTTAGATATAGTGTACCAAGTTGAGATACTGGAAGGTAATGTTGAACCAAAACCAATTTGTGAATTAACTAAATAATTTGTAAATGTAGTCCCAGTACCAGTAACACTAGTGCCTGATGCTTGAACCGTACCTGCTGTGTTAGTTGCATATTCTTTAAAGGACTGATTTGAATTAAAAACTAACCAATAGTCACCAGCTGATAAACTTGCGTTTAAGCCAAACTTGTGTTCTGATATTTCTGTTCCTATATCAGTGAGAGCAATTGTTGAGCCTGATTTAATTATAGATTGTGGCTGTGTCGAACCTAAAGCCGAAGAATATAAATCAACTTTTAACTTACCTGTACTGAGAAAAGGAATTGAATTAGAAAGTCTTAGTTTGAAGCTTTGAGAATTATTATCGGCTAATGGTGAGATTTTAATAGCAAATGTTGTGTTTGTTACTGCCAATCCAGTTGTTGAGGCTACTTGTGAATAATAAGTATTGTCATATTCAGTTTCTTGACTATAAATATTTTCTATAACTTGAATTGAATTATCAGCAGTATCTAAACCTTTGTCAGAAATAGTAAAGGAATCTGCAACTACATTATCTCTTGAGTATGGATAATAATCGTCTGCCTGTTGTAAGTTTTGAGATTTACCGTTTCCACCAATTAGCCCATAAAAATTAACATTCCAATATGGGTTTGTATCAAATGTAAACTTAGAAGTTGTCATTCCAATTTCTTTGATTGACACCCATTTTTCAGGATACTTATTCAAATTAATTTCAATAAACTCACCTTCATAATTTGCAAGCGCTTCATCAACGTCTTGTCCTTCAGGTAAAGAAGCAATGAACTGTTCTCTTGTTTGGCCTTCTTGTTTATCACTACCAACAACCCTTGTTTGAATTGGCTTAGCTTTTTCCATAGATAAATCTGGAATACAACCAGCGTAACCATAGAGATAGTAATCAGGAATTGTTTCTAATGTGCCATCCGCCTTAGCTGCTCTTTCTTCGTCAGTTCCTGTTTTGTAATAACCAATGACGGATTGTCCTTTTAAAACTCTTTTATTGTAATCTTCATCAGACAAGAAGAACTTGGAAGCATTTAGATACAAATCTTTTTTAAGAATATTCTGATTTTCATCTTCTAAAGAAAGCTTAAATGTGTAGTCTAGTCCAATTTTGTTACCAGATATATTAGGGTCAATAGCTTCACATAACAAAGAAAGTTCTTGGTAAACTTCAAAACTAGAAGCTAGTGGTAACTTCAAATTATAATTTTTAAGATTATCACAAGTTAGAATTGCCAAATTAGTGCTAGGTACTTGAACAAAAAGATCAGTAAGATTTTCAATACCATCATAACTAAATTGTATTCCTCTAGGTTCAAAATTAGGGTTTTTGACTAATGCATCTGTTGGCTTTTTAAGTAAGAAATGAATTATATTTTGATAATTAAATTGATCTAATGTTGAGATTGATAAAAGCTCATTGATATTGTCAAACACAAGACGTATTGAATCTGGGATAATTGCTCTGGTTAAATTGTCATAAGTAAAAGAAAAGTCGTTATTTCTTAAATTATCTAAAAATCTATAAAATGAAGGCACTAGCAACTCTGCAACATCAGAATCTTGTGAACCATATTTAGAAAAATTAATCGCAATCTTTTCTATGTAAACAACACTAGATGTATTTAAAATATCTGTGTAATTAAATCTAATGCCGTCTCCAGTTAATATTCTAAAATCAGCATTTACCAAATTTGATGTCTGTTTTACATCAAACACTTCATCAACTGGTCTTGTTAAAATACACCTAAAAAGAACATCGTAATCATTATTTACAGTTGGATAATTATCAAAATCAGTAAAGTCAGATATACACTCTCTATCACAAGCATCACCTTCAAATATGAAATAGTGAGCAGTTGGAGTGTCGAATTGAGAGCCTAAGTTTTTACTGCAAATCAATACTGGAAATATTTGGTTTTTAGCTGGAATGTCATACCCAACAAGTGATGTCGTTTCACCTTTTGGAGCTGCGGGAATGGTGTCTGAAAGTGAATATCTTAAAGGCGCTTGTGGATCAGAGTATTCTCCATCTTTAAACTCAAAAAGAGTTTTGTTTTTAGAGATCAAATAAACATTTTGATCAAAATATCCAGTCTTTTCATAACTAACACAATTTGTTATATTTTGTTTGAAAAAGCTTTTTTTGTTCCAAATCAATAAGTCAGAACTAGCAACATCAACAGACCCATCAGAACTGTCAATCGCAATATCTTCCATATCAAAGGACAGCAAATCAAATTCCCAAGGCGTATGTGAGTTTTGAGTTAAATTATCGTTTGAGTTCCAATATATTGCTATGTGCCAAAAATTATCATTTGTCCAAGTGAATCCTGAAGAGCTAGGAAGATTAATTTCAAGTATCCAATAGTCTTCAGAGCTTACCGTCTGATCAAAGTTTAAATTGTCTTCAATAAAAGCGTTGTATGGATATATTTTAAAGTCAAGATAAGTTAGCGATGTGTAATCTGTTGGTAACGTAATAGATTGCCATGAGGAAGTAAAGTTTTGAATTAAATTATTGTGATACATGAGCTTGATATCTTGAGGTTCATCAGCCCTTGAATCAATAAGTTTGAATCCTGTTAAAACATCTTTATGTAATTTAACTTTAATATTTTTAGATAATGAACCCCCGTCTAATGGATCGGATAAATCACCATCACGATCAATGTTTGTCCCATATGTATTACGAAGTGAAATCCATCTAGAATTTTCAAACTTAGGTACTTGAACATAATCTGCTAAATTAAGCGGTAGCGAATAATTACCATTGTATTTGTGAGGGCCTGATAATGTTGCTCTGGCTGCGTTTACTGCATTTCTAACAGAAGAGGATTTGCCAGTATATTCTCCGCCATAAGGAGCGTAAAAGCTTGTATTTGCAGTTCTTACTATATCATACAAATGTGGTGGAATATAATCTTCCCATCCATTATAAAGCCAAACATTCCAGCCTTCTAATGATGGAGGTCCGTCATAAGATGGATTCCAAGTTCCTGTAGAATAAATTGGAAAAGGATATGTAAGTTTAGGGTTGACAGCAATCTCTCCGCCCTGAATACCAAAGCCAATTGGATCCTCTACATCATAAGTTAAAAACTCAGGGTTTGAATATCCATCAGTGGATTTTGAAGCTAAATCATAGTCGTGAAAAGTATTAGAAGTTTTGATTCTGGTAAATGTACTTTCAGCTTTCAAATTAAAGCCTCTTCTTTTAGTTAAATCACCAAAAGAGTCTTTAATCTTATTCTTAGATCTTCCAATTGTATTTGCTAAGATCTCTATACCAGTTCTTGTTGTTTTGCTCATTTTTAGAATGCTGTAGTAGGTACATTATCAGGACCGTATATAGTTTGTTTTACCAATTCTTTTGCAGTAACAGTAATAGTTCCATTTTTTAACAAAGCTTGAGACCTGCCATCATCGGATGGTTTTACATCACTACATGTAATATCGTAAAGTATCCTTATTGGATCAACATAGTCATTTCGCATTTGTTGAATATTTTTACGTGCTGTAGTGTTCAAGCCTGAAACAGTGGTTCCTGCTCCAACAGCTTCGTAAACTCTTAAAAATGATTCTGCAGCTAAACCTGAAGATGGCAGAGTTGGCGCTGAAACTGACGCATCATGTGTTTCAGCCCATTGATTATCAAAGTTTGTTTGAGCAGCAGCAGAATAAGATGAAAAAATTGCATTATGATCTATGGCGTAGTGTTGGGGTGAGAGCATAAACTTTCCACAAATAGGACATGGTTCTAAAACCCACATCCTTCTATGTCTTCTTAAAACACTTAGTACTAATCTAGTTGCTTCAAGGACAAGTCTTTCTGATAGTTCAACATTATCAGCGCCAGCATCAACACCTATTGTAATTTTGTGCTCGTATTCTTGTAGTCCTAAAGATACGTCTTTTAAAGGAGTAGAAGTGCCATAAAAAATTAATGACAAGCTAGATGGTTTAACATCTCTGTCTCCAAAGTACCAGCCAATTATCGGACGATCATATACGACAACCTGATCTTTAGCATTTTTTGGAAGATCATTGTATAGAATGCCTTTGAGTGTGTCATATATTCGTTCAACCATTTTTTAACCTTATTGACTTTTACCCTTTGAAGAGCCATCTTTTCTAGGGTTAGTAGGTATTCCTCTTAGAGTAGACCTTACGAATCTATCTCCTCGTGTATTTCTCTGACCAAACAATCTTATTTCACCGTTTTGTATTCTTACTAGTTCATTCATTGCCCATTCAAACCTGTCTTTTTGAGCTTCTGAAAATTGTCTATCAGCTCCCTGTAAGGCTTGTGAATAATACATCTGAGCGGCTAAGATTGCACAAATAACTGGTATAGGGTGAGGATATGACAAATCTCCACCAAGATTCATTTGCTTTAATGGCACATCGTATTGAATTGACAAGTTAGCGTCAATTTGTGATGAAGCTTGTTCAATAAAAAAATCTAAATCGATGTTTGTAGCAGTTTCTGGAGCTGGATTTCTAAAATTGGGGGTTGGATTATCCCCTTCTGCCACTACGTTAGGTGGCAGATATTGTTTGACATCAGATGTTGTGCAATAGGCTCTAGGCATTTGGTACTCCAGATTTTGGCTTTAAATATTTAGGTTCAAAGTCTATACCTTGATTTGGTGCTAATAATCCAATTCTCTCTGCTTCTTTTCTTTCAACTAAACTGAACGCATTTGACTGTTCCAAGCCATTTGCCGAAGTTGAAGCTGAGGTAATAAACTTCGGAAAATCAATATCTATATCCTTAAAACTTCCATTTTTCTGGTTATAAATCTCTACTCCATCAGGTGCGTAAGCGCTTCCTTGAAGTTTATCTATTTCTGCAGCTTTTTGCTTTGATAAATTAGTAGCAATTACATACCCACCTAACTTGTGAGCATAAGCACAAGCTTTAGGTAAATCCAGACCTGGTTTCATCTTTTCTTTTATTTTGTAGACATAAATTACTTCGCCTTCAAGACATTTGTAAACTTGTCCAGGCAAAACTGCAATATCCATTTGTTGATCGATAGCCATTTGCCAAGCAATCCATCCAGCATTTGGGTTGACTGCAGAAAGTATTCCTATGACATCAATTCCTTTAACAATTGCTGCTGTAAGAAATGATTTGACTGTAGACATCAAAACGTTTTCAGAAGTAAATGACTGTTCATCATCAATAAAAACGGCAAGGTCAACCCTTAGAGTACTCTTTCTTAGAGCTGTGCATTGTTTAGCAGTTTGATACCATGTACGTTTCATAATCTAGATTTTCTTGAAAAATGTTGTCTGTACCTATCTTTTTGTTCCACAATCAGGGCAGAACTTTTCCATTCCTGGGAAACTGTAACCACATTCAGTGCAATACTTTGGCATTTGAGCAGTACCACATTTAAGACAGTATTTAGCATCTGTGGGTAAACTATACATACAATCTTTATTGAAGCAGCTCTTAAAATGTTCTGACTTCTCAACAATTACTTTTTCATCTGCTGTTTTCTTACTATCAGGTTTGGTGATGAAAGGTTTTGATTTATCTTCTTTCATATCGTCAAGCTCTGATATTAGCTTTGTTAGTAAATCATTTTCAATTGGATTTACAAATACTTCAGATTTTTCAGATTCAGGCTCTGTTTTTTGAACATAAGTATCCATAAAGTTCTGCATCAAGGGCTTGTTCAATGATACAGAACCATCAGGATTTTGCTCTATTTTGAACTCGGAAAGATCTAATTCACAAATATCATTGTCGGTCAAAATTGTATGGCCAAACTGATTGATTTTGGGCTTTGGTAGATCTTCTCTAAAAGGGTTTGTGAACGAGTGGCGAAGTTTCTTGATATCTTCTTCCGACATTTATGGCTCCTAAGATTTCTTGGAGCTTTCCTTATCTGCCTTTTGATATGAAAAGCCCATCACTTCCATATTACCCAAACCTTCAACAGCATCACCAACAGCTTTCATTACATCGGACTTTGGAAACATGTCGCCCTTTGGAGTTTTGATGTCAATCTTGAATGTGTGAATTGTGTGATTGTCATCTGTTTGAACACTGTTATCTTCTCTTGGTAATGCATACTTTGAGATGTTTGGGCTGCCGTAAGATGATTCAGGGTTTGTAAAATTGATACTGTTGTTTGTTTCAAGCTTATCTAACCCACCCATCATGTCTGCTGCACCCATTGCATCAAATTGATTCATCTCGTCCATCATCTGAGCAACCCTTTGAGTGATGCCTGATTTGGAAGCCACTTTAGGCTTAATGTTCTTCAACGCTGTTTTAATGTTACTACTCATAATTGCTCCATCTTTTTCTTTTTTTTTACACCCGATAATTAAGGGAATTCTATTTAATAGAATAATTAGTATTAATACTATAAAGATTATATAAAAGAAATAAATTTAACCTTTATATATTAATTTACTAATTGTTCAAATTTCTCTAAAGCTAAGATTTGATCTACTTCAGAAGAAGAATTAATAATTTCACTAATACTCTTTCCTTCTTGTAATTGAAAGAAAGCATATTCCCAGATAGTAATTAGTAAATCTCTAATACTTTCATTGTTAGTCCTTAAAAACTCATTGAAAGAATTGCTTAACCATTCAAGCATCTTGACAAACTTATTTACTAATTCTAAAGATTTGCTTGGTAATTGTTTTTTTGGACTCCATTGAGTAGAGCATGCTTTGACTGATTGAGCACTTAATTCTCCAAAAATTGGTATCCACCCAAGACAATTATTTGAGCACTCTTCTGCACTTGAATAAGGTCCAGTAAAGCCACAATTTTGTTCTGGCGCTGGCTTTGGGCCGCCAGAACCTACTGGAACTTCTTCGCAAAAAACCGAGGGAGAACCATTGCCTGGTAGCGGTACGCACGTTAAGCACCACCACTCTGTCATGCTTGCAGTTACCATAATTGTTACTGCATATTCTTTAAGTGCTGCAACATCACTTGAACTATACTTTTTAAATCCAAGACTTGTGTATTTATCGTTTTTAACTTTAAGTCTTTTAAAATTAGAATCAATTACTACAAAACCTTCTACTTCAACAGGATTGTCATTTTGCTTAATAAGTTCATAAACATTATTCAAACTATTAACTTTAATTTTATTAGGCAAAAACTCTGTTAAATGAAAACTATCAATATCAATCTCGTTTAGAGTTGATGAATCTACAATTGATATTATTTTGATTATTGATTCTTCGTAAATTACAATGTTTCTGTTATATCTACTGCAAAGTTCAAAGCTGTAATATTTGTCTGAAGAGAGATTATTTGTAAAGTCTTCAAATGAATATCCATAGTCTTGAAGTGTTTGTTTAAACAAATCAATCCATTTCAAATCTGTTTCTCCAGAGTTTGGAGAGTAAACATTACAATTACTATCTGTAGAAAATCTTGTTCCTACAAACCATTGATTTTGATGAAAATATAGCAGCATTAAACATCCATCATACTTTGGGATTGCAAAAGCATTATTCCAATCAAAATATTCGATAATTTCAGTTGTTTTGAAGCTAGTAGGTACATCAAAAGCGTCCATTGACTTAGCTATTACATCCCAGCTGTCAAGATCTAGAATTAATGCCCTGCTTTCTTTTGCAATTTCTGTTGTCATAGGAGTCAACAGACTGTAGTTTAGAACCACTGAATTTTGTTCAGCATTGACTATAAAATCAATTTTGTATTCTTGTCTTAAGTTGATCAGAGTTTTGCCTGACCTTAAATATTTCTGTACTTTTAGTTCTTTCATTTTTATTTTTTAATATGGACCAGCAATAAATGTCCATGTTCTCCAATAATTTCGTAATTACATTGAATTGTTTGCAAGTTCTTGTATTCTTGATTAGAGCAAAGACCAATCACTTTTCCTTTTTCAAGATGTTTTTTAATAAGATGCATGACAATTTTAAGATTAGATAAATCCCTTCTTAGGTCAATAAATACTAAGTCAAACGCTTCGTTAATCATTTTTTTAGCTGATATAAAATCATTAAAATCTAATTTAATTGAATGCTTTATATGCTCATGAGTCCAATTCAGTATTTTATTTTTATCTTTTATTTCTTTATCTATGATTGATATTTTAAGATCTTCAAACTCAAGATCTAGCCATTCATCAACTAAATACTTGTATGTTTGTTTTGTTTCTTTTCCGTTTAAATGAATAACTTGTGAATCATTTGGCTCAGAATGTAATAATTGATGATTATAGTTGTCACTCAATATGATAAAATTATTAGATCTAATTAACCCAAGATTTAATAATGCTTGTTCTCTACAAACAGACCCATTGTTTTCGAACAGATAAAATTGCGATGATGGAAGCATTTTTCTAATTTCTGATTCCAAAATACTTAGTGCTTTTTTATCTGCTGTGACATATCCGCAATTGATAATTACATTACTTTTGCTTTCATAATTATCAATTTTGAGAAGGTTTTTGCATTTGTCATCTCCATTATAAGCACTCCATGCTCCTTCAATCAATTGACCAAAAGTAAATTGCTCTGTATTATAATCTCTGCAAATACCAATTTTATTTTCAATTAAACTAGGTCTTAAATCACCATTTATAATTATGTCGATATCTGAAATAATTACAAAATTACAATCTATGTGACGACTAACAAAATAAGTAGCGTCTTTCATGTCCATAGGAGATTTTATTTGATAGTTTAAAGTTGGCTCTAACTTAATTAAAACACAATTAAAATGTCTAGCAATATTTTTGACGGTGCTTGAATTGTCAGGGCAAGTGATGTATATTTCATAATCTTCTATATGAGAGTTTTTTTTGAAAGATTTTATGAAAGTGTAAAGGTAATGAGATACATTTTCAGTTGCAAACAAAACTATTGCTACATTAGATTTTCTTCTTTCAAAGTCTAAATGTGCGATTGTATTGTTAAATGGACCTGTGAAAGTTTTTATTTCCTCTTCACTTACTTGTGGGTCAATCCAAACAGAATGAGCTATATCACTTCCTTTGTTGATGCACCTTAGTTCTAAATATTCACAATCCTCTAAACTAATTGTAATTGGAATTATTTTATCGTTTAGTTTTATTTCAGAACTTTCGTAAACTATTTTTGAATCACATAAGATTTGATAAACCACTCTTGCATCAACTGAAGATGAATCATTTAGACCAATGTATGTATGGAATGATTTGTATTTTTTGGATAATTTGTATTTGAGTATTGAGCTTGCATGAGCACTTAAACATCTGTTGAAGTTAGTTCCGTTTATTGAAGGGATTATAGGATAACCCATATCTCCTTTTTTTCCCAAATAACCATGAGATACTAAAGCACGTTCTGGAGTTAATTCATCTAAAAACATTAGAACAGTTCCTCTTTTTTGTGCTCTGAAAAGTTTGGCTTCATAATAGACATAGCTTCGTAGCTTTGATATTTATAAAAATCTAGCTGTTCAAAATACAAAACATTTCTATTTTTACTGTCTTCATAAATATTCTGGTTTTCTATTGAACGGTGAACTTTAGAATTAGGTGTTAAAAATTGATAGTCTCCTAATCTAGTAAAAGTTCTTTCACTTAAAATAGCTCTTATTTTTGAACAATTCTTAAGAGACAATATAAATGACTTGTTCTTTTGAAGAAAACTCTGACTAAATATTCCCATATTTAGCCAGCCCATTTCAGTCATAGCTACAAAATCTTTATTAATTTTGTATTTTAATATTGAAGATAAAAAATTAGGTCCAGCAATACAAGTGTCATGAGTAGAAAACCAGTATTTTGATTGCTCTTTACTTTCAATAACTTCAATTAGTCCAGTATGATCGTAAGAGTTATGAGCTACTTTAATGGCTTTACAATTTAAATATTTAAATTGTTCTCTTTTGTCATACCCACCAATTACTAATAAAATCTGGTCTGAACTAAAGTTGTTATCGTATACCAAACTCTCAATTAATTTTTTGCCAGAGTTTTGATATGAAGTTTTATATGACGAGATTACTATTCTCAAATCCTTTACGTTCATTATTAGACTTATACATTTCTGGATTGTCTGATACCCAGCAACCAGAAATTAAATATTTTTTAAAGTCTTGCAATAGTGTTTTGTAAATAACTTCTGGCAAACTATATGGTCTCTTATCTTTAAATGTGTATAGGAAAAGATTTGGTGAAATACAAATGGATCTTACTTTGTAATTAATTTTGTAAACTCTGTATTGATTGAAGTTTAAGAACTCGAATATATTTGACTCTTGTAAAAAATTAATGTTTGTAATAAGTTCTTCTTCAAGTTCAGTGTGGTTTAAATCTGCTTCATCTATATAATTGTCAGACCAATTTTTTGTAACTATGTCTGGAATAAACCCCATAACTTGAGCAATGTAAAGTTCATTATTTCCATTACTTTGACATGCAATACTTATTTGATTTTTGCGATGTTTTAAGAAAATACTATCAATGCTTTTAGGAAGAATAAAACCCACAGTGCTATCAATAAACAAGATTTTGTCTGTGGGCTTCAATAACTTAACAAATGAACAAATTTTTTCAATGTTCAATGTGTGTGACTTTAATTTGGTTTTGATTCCTCTAACTTTTTTGTCATTGAGCAAAATGATTTCAGTTTTTTCATAATCAACTAAATCTAATATATTTTGTGTATTTTCTACACTCTTATGCTCAATGACAATATAATTCATCAGACACCAGTACCAAGATTCCAAATGTATCTAAAGAATCTTGATCTACCACCAGGCATATTAAACGCTGGGGTAACAATTGTTGTGATTCTTGGGAACTTAGCAATTGGAAGTTTTTCAAGATGTTTCTCAAAATCTTCTTTATACATAGTGGCGGATTGTCTGAGGTCATCTACAATTTTGGCATCTGGGTCTTCAAGTAGCAATCTTCTTTGTCTACCAGTTAAAGAAACGAGCAAACTTCTTAAAAGATAATACGAAGCTCCAATCACTAAAGCTGGCTCATAATAGAAAGGTGTTGTAGAAACTGACTGATATTTAGCTGAACCAGGTTGCGAGTTAACTGATTGCAATGCCATATTTAACGCACTGTTCATATGTTGGCTTGAAAACATCTTTATGTTGTATGAAATCATTACTGTGTCATAACTTTTAATAGACTGAGGTGTTCCATCAGCTTTTAAGAAGTATACGTTTCCTTGATAGTCAGTTTTGTACTTTAAACCATCTGGATATGATGAAGTAGCTGTTCCTGAAAGAGTAGTGTAAATAGGATCATATTCTGACAAGAACTTCATTGGTTCACTATCACCCTCATTCGAAGCTCCTGTAATTCTAATTTGAGGTCTTGGTGAATAATTCCAATGAGGGAAAGCAACGGAAGCTGATGTTCTGTTAGCATTAAATATAACTTCTTCATCATAGATAGGAATGTTAAGCAAATGCTCTAATTCAAACCTTAAACTACTTTTTGTAAGTAATTCATCACCAGAAATTGGCTGACTAGTACTATAAGATACTGTATACCCTGTACCGCCTATTTCTTCTATTTTGTAATAATATGAAGGCTTACCGGTCTTATCTACATATTCATTTCTTGGGAACATGACGGCATCTATAAGTTCATAGTTTCCGTCAAAATACTCACTTCTATAGATATTGTATACGCTAACTCCAGATCCTGAATATCTTTCCCACTCAATGTATATACCTTGAGTTCCAGCAGATCTATTGTAGAATACAAGTTCACTTTGTGTAAATGATGATGCGTTGAAGTCTGCCATAAGATGTCTCCATAAAAAAGAAGGCAGCCTTGTTAGACTGCCTTCCTAAGCTTAAGTCTTATTACAATTTTTCTAGAGTCTTCTGATTGAGCCCTTTTCATCATCCCCTAAAGAATCCACTTCAAGGTCAATTTCTTCAGCAATAGAAGGATCACTATCAAAACCAAAATCATCATTTGGTTTAGCAGTGTAATTGAAATCTCCGCCTGCAATATATCCATCTCGTTGCATGTTAGACATTTTCATTCCAGCAACAGTAGTCTCAGATCTACCGAGTTCAGGAGCTTGAGCTACAAATGCTCGTGATTGACGAGTAGTGCCTGATGTGACTGCGCCTGTTTGTTGTCGGAGAAGTCTAGCAACTAAGGCTGGATCACGCTCTACTCTTTCAGCAAAGTCTTCTACAGTAAGCTCTTCACCATTTAGCTCAGCTTGAACTTGAGCAGTTTCTAAAGCAATGGTGTAAGAAAGAGAATCATTTGCATAACCAGCAGTGTTAAGTTCAGCTTCTTTACTATAAGGCTTTTCAGCATCAATAGATTCAGCTTCAAATTGTTTCCCATCTTCAGTTTCGATGGTCTTAATTCTTTCTTGCTTAGTGTTCAAAGAAAGCTCTCTTCTTTCTTTAGCAGCTTGTTTTTCTAACTTAGAATCCCATTCTGTTTGAGTGATTTGGCGTAAAACACCTCTACGTAGTGCTTCCTTAAGGTCTCTAGATGCTTTAACAACTTTAGATTCCCACCATGTTAGATCTTCAACTTGTAGTGGGTCTAATTGAAGTCTGATATCACTAATATATTGATAATTCATAGTGACGTTTTGAATAATAAATGATTCTGGTTCTTCCATGTTACTTGTCCTTATTAATAGGTAAAGATGTTATACCGTCTAAGCCTTCCTTGCCTGTCCATATTTCGTTTGATTTAGCTTCTCGAGTATCAGCAGCATAAGATTTTTTTCTAACTTGTTTTTGATCTTTCATAAAATCAGCCATTTGCTTTCTCTTATTAGTAGTGCCAAACTTGATTTCATTAGCAGTGCGACCTTCTTGAACGGCGAAAGTTGTAAAAACTCTTACTGCCAAACCATTTTCTGTACCACAAGGGCAAGGAATTTCTGGAGAATATTCATTAAATGAAATATTGACTGTGAATTTCTTTTCACTTCCATCACATTTACAACAGTATTCATACCTGGGCATTGAAGCTAATCCTCAAAGGTATTTGTACAAAAATTAATAATAAAACTTTAGGAGTTATTTAAAATGGCTGATACCGAACTAAAAGATGCTACAAAAACGCATCCTATGTACTGTGTAAAATGTAGAACTATGGTCACTGTTACTGGACCAAAAGTTGTTACTATGAAGAGTTCCAGGAATGCTTTGCATGGCAAATGTCCTCACTGCTCAACATCTACTTATAAAATTATAGCAAAAGATTAATTATGAAATTCGTCAAAATAGCTAACCCATTAGCGATTCCAGGAGCTGCCGCTTTAGCAGCTGGAGCGGCTGAAGCAGGCGCTGCAGGTTTAGCAGAAGGGGCACTTTCTGCTGTTCAAGTAAAAGCACTTCAAGATGCTTTTGGAAATAAATCCAAGGGCTTTGGGGAAGAGCTAGTTGACGACGTTTTAGAGCAATCCAAAAAAAGCCAATATAAAGAGTTTGAAAACACTGCTGATGTTGTGAGAAAAGTCTCCCTTCTGAAAGATGAATATCTTAAAGAAGGGGTTCCTCAAGCTAAGTTTGATTCATTCTTTCCATCACAATTTGATATCAAAAACCCTGCTGCAATGGCAAAAATGTCACAAGATAGCAGGATTGACCAAACAATTGAACTCCTAGAAATGTTTTTGAATGTTGTTGGATCTACATATCTTGAAAAGATTTTAGATTTAGGAATGATTATTTGGCAAAGAAACCATAATATTCAGCAAGTAAAATTAGTTGTCCAGAATGCAGCAGAAATTGAAAATGAACTTTTGGGTTTAGGAGTTATAGAATTTATAACTAAGAGTGCTCGTTCAAGAAATACTTCAGGCAAAGAGTTTTTCTCCTTAATGATTGGAGATCCAAAATTACAAGACAAGTTTAGTAGAGCATTAGCACATGCAGTTGGACATGGACAATCATCTGCCGAACAAATTGTTTCAACAACTCAAAAAGCTATGGATGCTACAAAGAGATCCTTGCAAGAGTTAGGATTAGCAAGAGGTCTTCAACAAGGTTTAGAAGCACCAAAGTTTTTGGAAGCAGAAAAAAATCTTTATCAGTTTACTCAAGGTGCATTTAAAAACTTTGCTCCAGTATTGGGACTTGTAAGAAGTATTTTCTATACACTTAATATTGGTTACTCATTGTCTGAACAAGCAACAACTGAGCTAGTTCCAGGCAAAGCACAAAGAGTGCAAGCTCCATTTTCTCCAGGGATCACAGTATCTGATTCCACCTATAAGTTTGTCAAGGTTGCAAATGTAAGAACAGCAGCAAACATGGACCCTAGAATCTTAAAAAATGAGCTTGACGCAAAACTTCAAGAGGATATTAAAAAAACTCCATTACTCGGTGTAAATCCTATTTTCAATGTTAATGCTTCAAAAGCAATAAACGCAATGATAGCTCTTAATAATGCATCAATTAGCGGAAATGCAGTTGAAGTCACTAGATTAAGTGGAGAATTAAGAAACTATGTTGCAGCTGTAGCTGGAGCACCTAATTTTCAAAAAGCTCTAAGTGCAGGGCTGGATTTTGTTACAACTGGATCTACTACAAATGTAGGTGACTTAAACGCAACTTTACAAGAAACTTCTGAAGCTGTATTTGGCGCAGTAATGAACAAAAATCTTTTTGCTCAAGAACAACAAAAATTTGACAGAGCAATAAAGAATTACGAAACAGCTAAAAATTCTTACTATGGAACTGGCGGAACAAACGCTGGAATGATCAAAACCATAGTCAAAGAGCTTGGTGAAGATAAGCAAGTTGCCTATAATAGTGCAGAACAAGTAAAAGACAAGATTGGAGTTATGGTAGAAAGCACCAACGCTGCTGTTACGTCTGGAGAAGCTTTACTTCAAAGGTACCAGCAAATACTTTCCAATCCTACTATTATGACTGGTGTTTCATCTACTAGTGAACAGGCAGCAGCTCAAGTAGAACAATTAAAAGTTAACTTAAATCAATTAAAGATCAAAATTGACAATATAAAAAAAGAACAGTTAGAAGTAGAAAGAGAAGGCGCAACCATTGAGCAATCAATGAAACAAAGAGATATAAGATTCTTTGGCGGTTCTCAAACAGCTACAGATGCTGAGCTA
>Ga0208554_1000005_pt1 | contig 71750 bp, 87 predicted proteins | sample Colrivmet1371B02_FD_187628 | JGI IMG/M metagenome (GOLD analysis project Ga0208554, IMG submission 187628) | Estuarine microbial communities from the Columbia River estuary - metaG 1371B-02 (SPAdes) (version 2) | ecosystem: Environmental > Aquatic > Marine > Intertidal zone > Estuary | place...
TTGAGGAAGGTATTCCATATATGTTAGTACCTTCTGCTTATGGATTATTTCCTATGCAGATGAAGTCTCATGCTATCAAAGATACTACTGCATTTCCTTTATTAAAAAATGCTGTCAAAGCGTTACAAACATCTCCAGACATTGCAAAATTTGAGAGTAATAGAAGAAGTATAGAAAAGTTACTTTATCAAACTACCGTTAATATGAAGGACGGTAAATTTGTAGTAACTCGCATTGACCCTAAAACAAAGAAACCTATAGTTTCTACTTTTAGCACAGCTGAAGAAACTAGTGCTTATCTAGGCAATCTACTTTATAGATGTGACTATGAAAAGATAAACTCTATGTATCTAGGAGAAGACTATAATAGCAAGTTAGCTAAAGTAGGAGCAATCTCTACAGATTTATTTAGTGAGGACGGTAACTTTTTTAACTCTAGTTCTTTTGTTATAGAAGCTTATCAACTTTCTGAGGAAGATAAACGTACTATGCAAATAGTGCTGGAAAAAGAAATGCCTAATACAGAGGCTACTATAACTTTTTCTGAAGCAGTTGCTGCTAATAAAACAGCTGCTCCTAAATCTACTAGTAATAAGAAAGATGAGGGGCCTATATTTAATACTCCAATGGATGAGGTAAATGCGGCAATGCAAGCAGTTGATGGTCAAATTATTCATGATATCGAAATAGGTAATAGTAGCTATCCTACAGCAAGAGTAATTGCTTCTGTTAAAGACGGGGTAGTTTCTATAGAGTCTATACAAATGATTAAAAAGACTAGAGTAAAAAATGCTAATGATAGAATTGCTGTTTCCCCTGCTACAATAACTAGTACAGAAAAAAATAATATTACTAAAAAATTCTTTGCACTGCCTAATGTTATTGCTGCAAAAAAAGTAGCGCAAGCACCTACAGCTCCAGCAACTACTAATTGGGCCTCTCTTGTTGCAGCGGCAACTTCTGGGGGAGAGTTAGATACTATTATAGATCAAATGGATAGAGCAGGTGTTAAACCTTCTCCTGATTTATTTATGGAAATTTCTGTACAAAGAGAAGTACTTCCTAAAGCAACTCCTACATCTACAGCAGGTTCTGTTATTAAAAATGCCGTTCAACAAATGGCAGATATGGGAATGACTGAAAGAATGGAAGAAGCTCCTGCTGCTGAAGAATTAGATACTTTAACAGACATGATTGCTAATTCTAAAGTAATTGTAGCAGAAGATCCTACAGCCACTACAGAAGAAGCTACCCCAGAAGATTTTGGGAATATGTTTGACGATGACGTAGACTTAACAGGTAAATCTTTAGAAGATGACCCTGATGCAGATAAAGTTGCTTTTAGATTAACTCCTAAAGTTGATGGAACTAAATGGAATAGACAAGAAGAACTAGATAAATTAAAAGAAATAATTGGTAATAAAAATAAAAAGCAAAAAGGTAAAATAAGAATCTTTAAGAATATTGAAGATTTACAAAATTATCTACCTGCAGAAACTTACGAGATGCTTTTAGAAGCTCGTAGAAACGGTAAAGAACTTCACGGAGTATTTACAGAAGCTGCGTTGTATCTAAGCGCTAATGCTGATGCAGGTACTACTTACCACGAAGCTTTTCATATTATTTTTACACTTGCTCTACCTTTAGAAACTAGAGTTAGGATTTTAAATGAGGCATTAGAAAAGTATGCTGATGAATTGCCTTTAGTAAAGTTCAAGAATAAAAAAGGAGAAGAAGAATTAAGATTCCCTACTTTCATAGAAATAGAAGAATTACTTGCTGATAAGTTTATGGACTATGTTCAAGCTAAAGGTAAAGTAGATTTTTCTGATTTTAATCTTGCAACAGGCGTTAGTGAAATTGCTAAAACTTTTAAAGGATTATATAGAATGCTGGAAGTATTTTACAATCCAGGAAGAAGAATTGACATAGACCAATTATTTGAAGATATTAATTTAGGGGTATACAAACACTCTGTCAATTTCAAGAATACTACTCTTCCTACTCAAATTAAATTTAGACAAACTGATTATAAATACGATAATGGAGAAGAAGAACGTCAATCTTTTGTGTATATGCAAACTAGAATGGACGATATCTTCAATGTTTATCGAGGAAAAAGTATAGAAAATGAACTAAAAACTGAGAGAGAAATCATCAGTGAAATGGGTGTAGATATGTTCTATACGTTACTTTTAAGTAACATCTATGCAGATGCTAAGTTGAACAAAAATAACAGTGCAGGCCCTTATATAATGAAGTTGTATTCTGTATTAACTAATAAAGGAGAAGCAGCTTCTACAGTTGAGATAGATGGCCAAGTTCTTAAGCAGTTTAACAGACCTACAGATTTACTAGAAAGATTCAATCATTCCTTAGTTTATCGAGGACTTCATATGAATTATAAAGGAGTAACTCTTACTAAAAATAATTTATTAGAAGATGATGTTGACCCAATGGAAACTAACGAGGAAAACACAAAGGCCGAAGCATGGATGAAAGGGAGTATAGAAATGGACCCTAGAGATAGCATGAGTCAAAGACTTAAAAGTTTCTTTGCTACTATTCCTAAATTTACTTCTAGTAGAAAAAATGCTAAACCATTAATGAATTCTTTTAACGTACAAGAAACTGAAAATTCCAATGAAGTATTTGGTTATTTAATTTCTCGTATTTCAGGTAGTACTTCTTCTGTGGAATCGATGATGGATAAATTGCATGCATTAAGTAGCAAAAAGCCTTATATCAATCACATTATTAATAAGTTAAACCAAGACCCAATTCTTAAAACAGAATTATGGTTAGCTATAGGACAAAAACATTATGCTACTTTCTCTTTTGCTTATGAAAAAAATGGAGAATATACTATTGTAAATTCTAATAGAAAATCTGTAGAAAATATAATTAGAGATACTTTAATTGGAGAATTTTTAGTTCAAGGTAACCCTTTATTTAATAAAGATAAAACTGGAAAAACTAATTTTGAAGATATTAATCATGAAAAAGTAGATGAATTAAATGAAGCATTAAATATTAAAAAGGTGCAAGGAGTTGCTATTTCAAATGCTACAGATAAAAAAGCAGCAGCAGCATTATTTTTTAAAACTTTAGAAGAAACTTTAAAAAAGGCAAATATTAATATTAGCGCAGACGACATAGAAACTATTTGGAATCCTGAATCAGGTAACGCTTCTTGGAAAAATGTAGAAAATTTAATAGATACTTTAATTAAAATTACAGAAGAATTAGCTACAGATAAGAATCCTTTCTTAGCAATGAAACCTGATGAGGACGTTGTTAATCCAAAAATTAAAGGAAATAAAAACTCTATTGAAAAATTAGGTAGATTACTACAACCTGCATTAGAAAGAGAAGTAGTATCTGTCTTTAGAAATATAGAAGGTAAAACTGTATATAACTTAATGCTTGCTAATTTCTTAAGCAAACAAGTTGATAAATTTAAAGACCCACAATTACTTCAAGAATACCTAGAAGAAGTTTCAGAAGATACTTTGATAAGTAAATTGCCGTTCCTAAAGGATTTAGCTAACGATGATTCTGATGTTAATGGTTTACTAGAAATTTCTATACTAGACGGTTTGGCTAGAAAAGGTAAAAAGAAATCAGTAAGTTACGGAGATATGTCAGACATTGAAATGACTGCTGTAGAATTAGCTATGTTTTATAACTCTGCTGATAAAAAAGGAGTTAGTCGTTTTAAATTACCTATTCCTTCAAACTCAACTACTCTACCTTTTATAACTTCAAGACGTCACTCTAAAGAAGAAATAATAGACAGACTAGTAGATACTGCAAGAGCAGAGTTCTCTAGAATTATTAAGATAAAAAATAGTAAAGGAACAGACTTAGCTCTTGTTCCCAACTATATGGAAAGAGGTATTAAGTATCAAATATTATCTTTTTTAGCTAATACTTTAGATACATCTAAAGGATTTAATGAGGGAATAGTAAAAGCAGAAGTTACTAAGTTTTTAGAAGGTAAATTCTTAACTGATCATATTGCAGCTTATAAAACTAAAGGAATTATCAAAAGCGTAAATCCTACTACAGGTGAGATAACATTTGCAGATAAATTAATTTCTGCCAAAGTAGCAAATAAAACAGAATTCTTTTTAGACTATTTATATAATACTTATTATATGAATACGCAGTTGACTACTCTATTAGGAGGAGACCCTGCTTTTTATAAGAACACTGTAAATTATCAAAAAAGATATAAGCAGGTAATGAGTCCAGGTACTTACACAAATACCGAAGACATAGCTGATACCTACGGAGCTATTATCTTAAATGATGAAGAATTACCTAGTGCAAAAGAAGTAGTTGATAATATAACAGAAATACTAAAAAGCTCTAATCTTCCTAAAGAAGAAGTAGCTGAATTAGTAGCTTTATGGAAAACTAAGAAACACAATCTTACTGATGGTGCTACTATTATTAGTGTTCATAGAAAAAAACAACAACTAGAAGGATTAGAAAGATGGACTCCTGAGCATGAAGAAGCATACCAAAGAGAAGTAGCAGGGCTTCCTGCTATGCCTAATGCATTAAATCTTTTCTCTCCAGAAAAACCTTTTATCTTTTCTCAAAGAATCGTAGAAGGTACAGTAGTTCCTTTTCAAGGTAAAAACTCTGAAGTAACTCTTACTAGAGCTCTTGCTTATAAAACTGATGAAGCAGGTAATATCAAGTTTCCTAAATTAGCAGCTTTGTACGATGTATTAATGGAAGGTATAGAAGACGAAGACGGTAATATTAAAGAAGTAGGGGCAGCTATGTTTGAATCTGCTATAAAAGTAGGAGCAATAGGAAATAGTGTTGACGCTAAAGGAAAGGTAAGATTTACTGACTTTAATAAACAAAAAGACGGTACTTATAAAATATCCCCAGGAGCACAAGTAATATCTCTTAAAACAGAGGAATGGAGATTGCAGCAAGAAACTCCTGAACACTTTATTGATGCAGAAAGTAACTTTGGTACTCAGTTAAGAAATCTTGCTATTGGAGATATGGATCTTGAAGGTACTTATACTGTCAATGGTAAAGATATGAAGGGCTACGAAGTAGCTAAATTGTATCAAGAATTAATTGCTGAAGATTTAAAAGCTTCTTTTGAAGAGTTAAAAGAAGTATTTGAAAATGAAGACGGTACTATAAACTACGAACGTTTAGCAGAAATGCTGAGAAAAGAAGTTATTAGTAGAGATATGGGGCAAGAGTATTTAGATGCCCTAGAACCTATTCAAAAGATCGTAGATGGTAAAGAAACTATTACTACTACTCTTCCGCTGTACCACCCACTTATTGCTTATAAGATGGGTGCAGTATTAAATTCATTCTTTAAGAACAGAGTTACTAAGCAAAAGATTGCAGGTGGAGCAGTAGTCAATGCTTCTTCTTTTGGAGTAGATGAAAGTCTTAAATTTGAAGTAGATAAAAAGCTTGGTAAAATTACTTTAGAAGCAATGATGCCTTGGACTTCTAGAAAGTATTTTCCTTTAGATGCTAATGGAGAAGTAGATATAGAAGCTATTAAAAAAGCTTCGCCTGAATTACTCCAAATTATTGGATATAGAATTCCTAACGAAGATAAATATTCCTCTTTTAATATTAGAATAGTAGGGTTTACTCCAGAAGCAATGGGGGGTATGATGATGCTACCTAAAGAAGTAACTACTTTGGCAGGTCTGGATTTTGATATTGATAAGATGTATATGATGGCTAGGTCTTTCTATGTAGATAAACAAGGAAAACCTAAGTATATTAAGTACATAGACAAAGTAGAAACTGAGGAACAAGCACAAGAACTTGCTAAAAATATTTTTACTAATTTTCAAGATTATAAAAGATTTGTAAATAAAAATGTAGATGCCAAAAACATAGCTAAAATGTTAGAAGGCCGTACAGAATTATTAGATAAATTAGCTCTTGACCCTGTTATAATGGCAGATAAAGAAGAACTTAGTAAATCTATTAAAGAAATAAAAGAAGAGAAAAAAGCTGCTATTAAACTTCACGGAGCTGATAGTAAATTTGTACAATATATTCAAGATAGTTTAGACGAATTATACAAAGCACTTTCTGATGCAGTTCCTTTTAATGAAGTAGAGACTCCTTTAACAGCTAAACACCAAGAAGCAATTGACTTTATTGCTAAGAAATTATTGTCAGAAAACTTTAATGCTATAGAATTTAACTCTTCTAAAGCTAGAGATAATAAAAAACTAGAAATACTTCAAGGTATTTTTGAGAATAAGAACACTGCGCTGTCTATACTTAACCCTGGAAACTTTGATTCTCTTAAAGAAGGAGCTGCTAGAATTAGATTATTACAAGCAGGTAAAACTGTAACTGGATTATCTAAGACAGAATTAATTAAAAATGCAGAGGAACTAGATAACGAAGAAGACTTTAATATTAACTATCCATCTACGCAGTTAGAGTTATTCAGAAGAAATATGACGGGTAACCAATTGATTGGTATTTTTGCTAATCATAATACTCACCATGCTAAAGCTCAATATACAGATTTGCAGTTGAAAGATCCTATTTCATTTAATGGAGAGCAGTTTTATTTATTAAATCAAATTACTAATAATAAAGGAGTTCGTATTTCTAAATCTCTGGCTACTGATTTAGCAGCTGTAGTAGACACAGCAAGTGATCCATTAGCTTCTTTCTTGAACATGAATACTTTTACTGCTAATACTCAAGCGTTGCTAGAGAGATTAGGAGTAGATAATAGAACAGTTTTTGCATTATTAAACCAACCTATTATAATAGAATTAACTCAAGCATACTTTAACGATAAAGGAGGTCTAGCTGATGAAAAACAATTTAGAGAAATACAGGCTAAATGGAAGAAAAAACTAGAGGATAAATTAGAAAATGCAGATATTAAAGTAGAGGATTTACTTAAAGACCTTGATTTTTCTACAAAAGAATTAGAAGATTCTGTCTATCCTAGTGGAACTTTAGATTATTACAAAGTTCAATATAGAGCTATTGCTGCTTTCCAACAATACTACACAATAGCAACTGAACTAGGAGTAGGTATTCAAGCGGCTAAAGCAGATACAACGGGAGTAGGACCCTCAAATGCCAATAACTATACTACTATTAACAAACAAACTAAATTAAGTAGAAAAGTTGAAGCAGGTAGTAATACTATTATAGGATTAGAAGAAGTATATAAAACAGGTACTCGCCAAACGATGATGGCTGCCTTTAATAAATACGGTCTAGAAGGTCCTATAACTATACTCAATAAAATATTCCCATCAATTGGGTCTATAAATGAGGACGGAGTATTAACCTACTCTTCCCTAGGGGAATTAAAGAATTGGTTTAGTGATCAAAAAGGAGATTTTTCTACATTAACAGAGAAAGAAGCTCAGATGGTAGATATTAATTATATCAACTTTATCGCAAGTGGATTCCCGTTCTTTGACTATAGCCAGAGTAAAGATATTTTAACTAATCTACCTGACTCTTTAGTAGCATTTAAGAAAACTCTACCTAAGAATTCACCATTTATTCCTCTATTAGACTCTCTTTATGTAGTAGATGGAGATGCTAATTCTTCTGTTAGAAGAATAGAATTTTATACTACAGGTAAAAAACCTTTAGATTTTCAAAGAGCTACAGAAGCTTGGGAAAGAATGTTAACAGATAAAGACCCTGCTATTAAAGAAATGGCTCTTAAGTTAGTGCAATATACTTTCTTCTCTGCAGGTTACGGATTCGGTCCTTTTACTTTCTCTAACATAGTTCCAGTTAAATTCTGGTCAGATAGTTACCAAGTAGATAACGGTATTGTAGATACTAAAGGAAGACCTTTTAATGATTTCCTTGCCGATGCTTTATACTCAGATTTTCTAAAGAATGACGAAGCTAGGTCAAATAGATTTAAGAGGCAATTTATGCAGAACCATGCAGATAGAGAGCAATTTACTAAATCTGTTAAAGTAGATGTAAATAAAATATTTACTCCTAAAGCAGGAAGAACTGCAGAGCAAATGGACTACGACACTACAATGGCTGCTAGAAATGATAAAGGAGGTGTTATAGTAACTACTAAAGGAAACTTAATAGTTAACCGAGATAAAAATCCTCAGCTATTTCCTTTTGGTAAAAAAGCTGCTCCAATGAAATACATTAAAGTCTACAATAAAACAGGAGGAGGATATAGACTTTTTGAATATAAAGAAACAGCATTTGACCAAAAGAATAATGATTTATATGAAGGCAGGAATAAAATAGATACAGTTACGTATTTCCCTATTAATACTTTAGGAACATCTAACTTTGTATTAGAGTTTAATTTCTATGACGATATTAATGAAACTGCTGTACCTAAAAAGAAAAAGGGTGTAGCTAAAGGTCCTATAGCATATATGGAAGCAGAAATGGATAAATTATCAGATGATGCTATGATGTCAGGAATAGAACAAGATGCCCTGCAAGATTTAAGTTCTTTGAAACCTACTGTTGCTCCAACTACTCAATCATCTACTAGTGTTAAACCCACAATAAATACATCAAGACAATGGAGAGGTGATTTAGAGTCAAGAGCTGTTTATACTGCAGAAGGAGTTAATACTATGAGATCTTCTGCAGCTAATGCTATAGAAAATTTTGGTAATCCTTTTAGTGAAGCTGGATATGGAGGCACTATAAAAGTTGCTAGTATTGGAGAAGCAGTTATAGCATATAAAGAATGGTTGTTAGGTACTAAGCATCAAGATGTTAAACCACAACAAAGAAACTGGATACTTGATCAAATCAATCAAGGTAAACTTGATGGAGTTACATTACTATATGCTGGTAAATCTGAAGCTAGAGGTCAAGGTATGCATCCTACAGCATTAGCTGAAGTAGTAGAACAATTAAGAAGTACTCAACCATCTACTAGTGTTAAACCATTAAGTCTAGCAGATATGGCAGATACAGGACTTTCAGAGAAGCAAGAAGGCACTGCTTCTGCAACACCAAAAACACTTACACTTGCTCAAATGGCTGATGTAAATGCAAAAGAACCTATGGGATTATTTGAAAAATTAGAATCAAATGATTTTGAAGAATACACTAGAGCTGGAGGTACAGAGTTAAGTAAAAAAGATTTCTTATCTTTAAGCCGTCAAGAGCAAGCTAATGCAATATATCAAGCTAAAAATTGTAAAAACGGTTAATTATGTCCCATTGTATAAATACTTCCCATCCTGAATACCAAGAGTTACTACTCCAAAGTAACTTAATGCCTGCTATTTTAAAGGCTAAAATAGCTACTTGGATGGATAATAATACTGCAGATAGATTTCCTACTATAGTAGAATTACTTAATCTTGGAGAAGTAAATCAAACTTTAAGAGTGGTAGATGCTCTTTCTAAGATTCAAAGAGGATTATTTACTCAAGATAAATTACAGGGATGGTTAAATGACTTGCAAAAACAAGGAGTTTCAAATGACCAATTAGAGATTTTTAAAGAGGTTGCTAAACCAGGAATGTCTAAAGATGAGATAGCTACTTCTATTGCTGCTACTTATAGTTACACTGTTGAGATTAATACTGCTAAAAAACAAAGTGGTTATAATAACAATAGTATACCATTTACTTACCAAAAAGTAAGTGAAAATAATTATGTAATTATAGACCCAAGTGGAACTGAAATACAAGATGCAAGTAGTGAAATAGATGCTAAAAATAGAGTTGTTAAATTAAATAAAGAATTAGAAGAAGAATTAGAAACACCCACTCAACATCACTCTAATCTAACAGTACCAGGAGGTACTAATTATACAGAGAATGCTATAAGAACTGTAGGTATTGTTAATTCTATTTCAGCAGGTGGAGGTTATCATGATAATGAATTTAATCAATCTAGAGGAGATATGGCTGGTTGGTTTAGGAGTGATGAATTAACTTCTGTTGATGTAAACGATAGAATAGAAAGGGGTGAACCTATGAATGTTTTTGAAGAATTAGCTAAAAGTGCTAATCAGTTAAAAACTCGTAGAATACTAGAAATACAATCATTTTTTCAGAAGGTTAGAAATGAAAAAGATTTAACAATTAAACCTTATGATTTTGGTCACACTATATTTGTAAAAGATGGGAATGAATATGATAATAGTCCTAATACTAAAATTAATTATAAAGGAGTAAAAGGTAGAAAAGGTAAATTAACAGAACAATTTCCAGAATTATCTGATTTATACTTTAAAGATACTAGACCTGATTTTTCTGAAGAATTTGCAACTAAAGCAAAACTACAAGAAATTTCTGCATTAGATTTTGAAAGAAGTAAATCAAAAGAAAAATTTAAAAACCAGTTCTTACAACTTCTAAATAAAGACAACAACTGGGTAACATTCTTTGTTAAATCTATTATCCAAGATTCTGCTAAGAAAGGTTATGAGAAAGTAATATTTCCTAGTGGTAATACAGCTAGTAAAGTTGAAGGACATACTACTTTAGAAGAGTTTAAGAAACAAAAAGAAGATAGAATTGCAAAACTTGAAGAAAAAAAGAAAAGTACTAATACAGAATTAATATACGGTGTAATTGGAGGACTTGCCAGTCAAGTTCCTGGTACACCTACATTTAGATATGAAAATAAATTTGCTTCTAAAAATGAGGCAGAATATTTTTTAAAAACTAATGAAATAGCAAGCAAAAATAATTGGGCAATTGTTGATTTGTCAAGTAAAATAAAAGAAGAGTTACTTCCAATAGACACTGAAATAAACCAACTTAAACAAGAACTTAAAAGAGTAGAAGGTCCAGAAGGATTTGGTGCTTTAAAACCTATTTATAATTTCTATGAAAATATTGTAACTAATATTCTTAGAAAACAATACGGTAAAGAAAATGTAAAAGTTGTTACAGATGAACACGGTAATACTTGGAATGAGTTAGATATTAAAGAACAAAGAGATCAGGGAACTATTTTATATAATCTTCCTAAAGAAACCCCTTTAGCAGCTAAAGCTAGAATACTTAAAAAAGTTAATGCTACTAAAGAAGGATTTATCTCCCCTTTTAAATACAATGAATTAACTGCTTTACTTGCTGCTTATAATAAAACTCAACCTTCAACTGCTTTAAGAATGCCTAAAGCTGCTTCAGGAAATTATTACATTAAGATTGTAGATGAAGCTATGCAGCTGAGTTCAGCTATTAATGAAAAACCCCTAAAAGAATTAGAGGATAAATTACGTACTTGGGCAGAAACTAATGGTATAGCAATAGAAGCTATAGAAGATTTAATACAGAGATTCGAGGGTAAATATCAAAAAGGAGCTTTAGGTATAGCAGATTTTGCTAATTTACTTATAGGTATAGCTGACGGAAGAAGTTTAGATACTTTGCCTGAAGAAATTGCCCATTTTGCTGTTAGAATATTAAAAGATAAAGGAGATATTTCTGTACTTAGAGCCTTAGATGCAGTGCATTTAACACCTGAATATGCAGAAGTATTAGAAGAATACAAAGATGTTTATAAAACTGAAGCACAATTTAGAGAAGAAACATTAGGTAAAATTCTAGCCAAAGAAATAGTAGGTCAATATACTAAGCCTGAGATTATCAGACCAGAGACCAAAGGATTTTTTGCTTACCTAAATGCTATTAAAGAGAAGTTTATAAAATGGGCTAAAACTACTTTCAGTAAAGGAGCTAAGGCTAGAGTAGAGTTAGAGAATTTTATTAATCCTTTAGCAAAATCTATTTTAGCAAATGAAGCACTTGGAAATTTAAATAGAGAAAGCAAAGATGTTTTTTATCAACTAGAAGAAGAAGCCGAAGAAGAAGTTTTTGAGGAAGAACCTGAAGAGTTGAATGTCGACCCTGTCATAGCGCAGAAGCAAAAGTTTTTACTAGAAGCTAAGGCGCAATTGGTAGAAAGAATGGCACTTCTTGAGAGGGGAATTAAAAATCAATCTACTATTGATCGATTAAAAGTAGAAATAGATTCTTTAGAATATAAAATAACCAAAGGAGAATTAGATGCTGCTATTGCTAGTTTTGTAAAATTAGCACAAGGAGAATTAAGTCAGATTTATAATTTACTAGAAAAAGGAATAGATAATAAAAAAATAAATCCAGGAGTAATAGTAATGTCTAAAGGATTTATGGATATGTACTCTAATTTATTTACTACTTTCTTAGCAGATATCTATGAATGGGGTATTCCTAAAGAAGAGCGCGGTGAATTAGTAGATGCTATTCAATCTGCGGGAACTCTTATATCAGCAATGCATCCAATGCTTCATACATTAGCTAGAAGAGAAGGAATTAAAACCCTCATAGAAGCTAATACTGATTATAATGGTAACAAAATAGACCCAGATTTTGATGAGGCAAAAGCTTTTGATGATACAGAAGAAGATATGAGTGCCTACAGATTGCATGTAGGTATGTACAAAAATGCTAGTTCTATTTTAATTAAAGCCGCTACTAAAATAATATTTGAATCTATAAGTAGAATTAAAAGATTTACTGCTCAAACTGCTAATGAAGTATTAAGAGCTCAAGAAGCAATGCTTAAGTCTGGAGGTAAAATGATGGACTTAGTAGAACATGATGTTAATGGAAACCCTACTCAATTTTTTATTAGAGAATATAATTGGAGCAGATATTACAACGCACTTGCTACAGTTAAACAAGAAATTGCTGAAGCACTAGGAGAAGAAAATTATGATGGCATTTCTAAAGTATACTTAAACGAAGCAGATAAAAAGATTTACAACGCAATGTGGGAAGCTTTTTATATAAATCATACTAAAAAGTTAACTACTACGGAAGAAATAGCAGGAACTAATGTAATAGTACATTCAGTTGTTCCTAATGATTCTTATAAAAATCCTAAGTATGCTGAAATGCAAAATAATCCTGCAACTAAAGCTTATTACGACCTACTTATTCAGAAAAAGCAAGAAGCAATAATGAAACTTCCTATTCAATATAGGAAAGAAAGAAATGTTTATATGCTTCCTGGGGTTCTCAAAAGTAGCCTGGATAGACTTACTAAACCAGGTGAAAGTGTTTTAACTAGAGTAGGTAAACTTGCAAGAGATTCAATGTTCTTAGACCCAGATGATACACAATTTGGTCAAGTAAGTGTGCTTAACAACAAAATGGTTCCTATTTTCTTTACAGGTTCTATAAAGAATACTAATGATTTATCTTATGACTTAGCACGCACAGTAACTCTTTTTGCAGAAATGGCAGAAAATTATCAAGAAATGAATAAGATTTCTGGTGATTTAGGAGTTATTCAGTTGTCAATGGCAGAAAGAAACTATACTAAAGCAGGAGTTAGAAAAACAGGTAAAGAAGGTACTAATGAATTTAAGGCACTAGAAATTTTAATGGATACCCACGTATTCGGTATTGAGAGAGCTGCTAATTTATCAGGAAAAGTTCCTTCTAATGCAGTAACAGAAAAACTAGGATTATCAGGTAAACAATTCTCTTGGACAAAAGCCAATCAATTATTTACTACTTTTATTAGAGATAATAACCTTGCCCTAGGATTTACTTCTGCTATTTCAAATTTCTTAAAAGGTTCAGGTGATTCTGTAATAGAAGATATGGTGGGATTATACACTACTAATGAAAGTAAAAATTGGGCTAGAGTAGAATTTATGTCTAATATTGCTCAAGTATCTGCAGAAATAGGAAAAGCTAAACAGACTAACAAAATGCATCTTATTTTACAAGAAGCACAAGTAGCAAATATTGAAAAAGCTTTACAAGATACTGCTAGAAATAGAGCAACTAGAAAATTGACTAATAAAGATTTACTATATACTCCATTTGCTACGGGAGATTATGGAATTAAAGGAAGAATAACTTTAGCTATTTATGATAATTATAGATTATATAATAATCAGTTTATGACTAGAGCTAAATTCTATGAAAAAACTGCTAAAGAATCTGGAGTAGCTAATGATAAAGCTCATCAAAAAACTGTAGGTAAAACTTGGGAAGATCTTAGAGAAAAAAGTTTATATAATGCATACGAAGTAGTAAACGGTAACTTAGAAATTAAGCCTGAGTTTAAACAACACGTAACAGAAGGGGTTCTCTCATCTGCTCAAGGTAAAATAGATCATGTTACTCATATGGTAGATGGTACTTTAAGTGAGACGGATAAAGGGGCCCTTGCTAGAACTTGCTTAGGAGATTATTTATTAATGCACAGGGGCTGGTTCTTTGGTATGGTGGATACTCGATTTAGAAAAGAAGGAAAACAATTTATTACTGAAGAAGAGGAAATAGGAAGTTATAGAGCTTCTGCAGATTTTATGTGGAACGGTATAGGAAAAGCAATAATAAAAGACCGTGCAGGACTAGCAGGAGCACATGCTAATTGGAAAAACTTAAGTCCTGCTAAGAAAAGAGGAGTTTATAGAACAGGTATGGATTTGTTATATTTAAATATAATCTCTATACTAGCAGCTATGGCCAATATTGCCGCAGATGAGGATGATGACGATGATTGGACTACTCAGTATACAGCTTATCAAATGAACAGATTACTCCTAGAACAAGGAGCAGCATGGTCACCTGCCGAACTTGCTCAAATGATTGACGAACCAGTAGTAGGTGCTAGAATGATTAAAGATTTATTAGATATTTCAGAAGCTTGGAATTTTAGTGAAAAATACGAAGCAGGAATGTATAAAGACGATTCTCATGCAGGCAAATGGTGGTTCCGTAAGTTGCCTATAAAGAACTTATACGAGATGCAATATCCTGAGCTAAAGAATAACTTTATTAAGCAAATGGTAGATTCTAAAGTATATCAATTAATGTCTCCTGAACAAAAAATAAACGTTGGTACGCTAGGAACTCTTAAAAATTGGTTAATCCCTACAGGCTTAGCTAAGGATTATTCTTCTAAAGGAGACGATCCAGTGCCAGAGATAATAGAAGAATTGCAAGATGACAAAACTGTGGATAACGGATTTAACTAAAGCAAAACGCTAAATTTTTTTTAAAGCAAGTCGTAAAAGAGTATACTTCTACGACTTTTTTATTTTAGATCTCTACGAGTTTATACTTACTAAAATCTAGGCCCTCTTGTAGCATGCTGTCTATCACAGACAACGCTACATTATCAGATTTAGCTATTAGCCCAGATATTCTAGTTATAGATCTGGATAACTTCATTGCTTGCATCTCGTCAGTCTTCCATATTGTATTTCTGTTAGCAGCATTAGAGAGATTAAGCATATTAATTGCTTCTCTTACTTTCTGTGTGACTTTCTTATCATGCTCATAGATAGTGCCTTTTAATTCAAGTTGACAATCTAATACCACTTGAAATGCTGATAACATTGTAATGTAAGTCACAGACTCTTCACTCGGCTGGTTCATAAAATCTTAAATTTTTCATATCATAAAATCTTAAGTATTCTGCAGAAAGCTGATAGATTAAATCTCTTAAATCCCATACGGTTATATCAGCAAATACATCATATAACTTTATTCCGCTTATAGTGTTAACTAACTGCGAGGGATCTCCTGTGTCCTCTAATATTGCAAGTTGCTCTTCTATAGATAGAGGAGTATCCTCTGTTGTCAAGAAAAACTCTGTAGCTCTTATTTCAAAATCTCTTATCTTCATAATTCTCTTCTATTAATACGGTTGCTTGTTCTTCTTCTTCTTCTTCTAGATCCTCAAATTCATCTAATTCTCTAAATCTATCTGCTCTAAACGCAGGTTCCTGATAGTCGTTTATTAGGTGTATATAGATACTACCGTTAATTACCTCTTTAAGTACAATACCTGTTACTATATCGTTATTATCGATAATATCTCTTATAGTGTAGGTTTTACCCCTAGTCACCCATTGAGGATATGCAATCCTAACAAATTCTTCTTTGCCAGGTTTAATAGAATCATCTATACATACTACTTTTTGACCTACTTCCATTATTTTCTTCTTTTATCAGGAGGTAACTGCGAATTAATCATAATATCTCCTGTAACACAATGACCGTCTGCACATTGCTCAGTTTTTTCTTTTAAAATATTTAAGGAATTTATAGTGCCTAAAGCACCACAGCTTCCACAAAATGCAGAATCTTCTAAAGTATTTAGCTCAGGAGATTTAAATTTGTGGCTCTTTAATACTTTATTGTCCGAAGTACGGTAAGTTATAAATAGACCTTTCTTATCTTTGGAGTATGTCTGTATACCTTGCTCCATGTAATACTTATAAGTTATAATAGCATCGTCCATGGTAGTGTCAGCCTTTGACATATTACTTTCATAAATCTTTTGAATAGTTTCTAAAGGATCTATTCCAAATTCCATCATAGCTCTTACAGTGACCCATAGTAAATCTCCTAGGCCATCTTGTACTTCTGTAATATTTCTGTTATCTATAGCTTCTAAAGTTTCCATAAACTCTTCGTTTATCAAATCCATACTAAGACCTACTCTTTCCATACCAGGGAATTCCTTAGTATTTTTAATAGGTAAATCAAAAACTTCACTCCAATCTCTAATCATTGAGATTACATCGTTTGTTATATTTTCTTTTTCCATAATTTAAATAAAAGTATTTTTCATTACAACTAAGACTTTCCCAGTTATATTTTAGCGAATTTAATAAAAATTCTTCTGTGATATAAGTATCGTTTCTATAACCAAATTTAGTATTAGAAATAATATTACGTTTTAAAGTTCCTGCCGAGCTATTATATAATTCCTCCATAGCTAGAATAATCTTACTAGAAGTTTTAAATTTAGCAGCAATCTTATTTAATTTTACTTTATCTTTTAATAATCCTAGGGCTTCTATTACCTCATCATAACTAAAAGATAATCTAGTATTTCCCCTATATTTAGGAGAATACTTACCATGAAAGTTTATCGGGCCCATTTAATGATTCTATTAGTAAATTAATCTGTGCAAAGTTAGGACATTTCCATTCTCTGTACTCTAAGAAGGCATCTAAAGGATGTTCCCAAGTAAATACATGTTGGTTATAAGAAAGTACGTCTGCGTATTGCTTTGCATCTTTTCCCCATAAAAGAAAGATAGTTCCTGGTTTCTCTAATACAATTTGCATTAGTACCATGCCGAAGAACTTTTTCCATTGCTTTTTATGCCCTTGTTGTTGTCCTTTAGGGCAACTATTACTTCTGTTGAGCATTAAGATACCTTGTTGTGCCCAAGTTTCAAAAGTAAAATCAAAATCTAAGTTTAAAGTTTGATTGAGTTTTTCTACGCAATTTCTAATTTGCATAGCTGAAGGATTTGGAGAAATAGTAGTTATGTCTGAGAATGCAAGTGGTCCTAATCCCACTAGGGGACTAGGTTCGGTGCCGATAACAACCACTCTTAACTTTTCCCAAGGACATAATTTAAAAGCTTTAAATAAACTTTTATAATCTTCAGGATGTACTTCCTCCAGAGCATACTGGACCATTAAAAAATTCATCAATTTCTCCATATAGGGGTCCTTAAGCAGAGGCTTTAATACCTCTACCCAACCTTCTCCAAGTTGGGAAACCCAATAGGCCTTACCGTACATAGTGTCTTTATTGAAAATTCTCTTTTTAACCAGCCTTCTATTTTAACTATTTCTAGTTGGTGAAAGAACTTAATATAGCTGTTGTAGCGAACTTTAACGTTTTTACTTAATTCAGATTCTAGGTATTTTTTGTACAATTCTCCCCCTTTTTCATACTGGGTATGGTAAGGAGTACTTTCAAAGTACGTGGAGCAATCTCGTAACGCACACACAAATAAATATTCTTCATATCTCATACTATTCTAATTTTAAATTAATAAGTTAAAAAGCCCCTACAAAGTAAGGGCTTTAATATATCAAAGTATTCCCAATAGCCTCTGTCAAGCATTGGGTTATCTCTGACCTTCCTTGCAATAAGGAATTTGTTGCTCAAAAATAACAGGGGAGTTATTCAAACTCCCCCGTTGGTTCTAGCTTCTCTGTTGAGTAAGCAAATTCTTTGAGCATATTTGCACATATAGTGTCCTTTTCTATTTCAATTATTGGCCAAACTTCTTGGTCATATAAATTAGCAATAGAATTAGGAGCACTCAGCCTATCTTCCCAGCTGTCTTTGAGCGCTTCAGATTTATTTAATATTAAAGGAAGGGTAAATGCTTTACCTGTGAAAAAGTGATTGCCTAAGATTAATCTCTTAGCATCTGCACTTATTTCTGAATATTTTCCTTTTAATAATATTTTATAATCTGGAAGTAGCTCCTCAGATAAAGAATATACTATTACAAGACAACCGTCTTTTTCGTAGTCATCTCTATAGTTGGGAAATCCTAACATTGTGGTGTAAAATGCATCAAAATCAGCATCTCTATAATTTTTTACTACTACAAATACACAGTCTTCTCTATAAGCACTAATGCTATCATCCATTAGATAAGCATTAAGAAATCTTTGAGTAAACATAGTTTTTCCCCAAGCAGTTTTTACATTACATGTAAAGAGTGCTTTAGGAATTTCTAGTAATGGAAATATAAAGGTTGCAGTTTTTGTGTATTTTACTAAACTCATATTTCAATATTTAATTTTCCTTCATTAAGATAATACTCCATCGGAAATTTCCAATTGTTAGTATCTAATGCATATTGTAATCTAGCTAATGCACCTTTAAAACCTTCTAGTTTTTTGCCGTTGCTAAGAGTTCCTCCATGGAACCCTATTGTCATTACTTCTTCACCTACTTCAAAAATCATAGGTTCATTAAATAGATTAGTTTCAACTACAATATACAAAAAATCTTGCACCACATAATCTTTATCTATTAATTCTTTTACTTTAGGGTGCTGAAATAATCCCCAAGAATATACAGTAGCTTGAAAATCATAGCGATAAGTAAAGAACTCATATTGGAATCCCGTAATAGGTTTTCCTGTAGTTTTAAAATCGATAGGAGTTATAGTTTTATCTTTATGATTTATACAAACTCTATCTAATTCCCCTTTCATTGCAAATCCTTGGTAATCAAATTCTATTACAAATTTATCCCAAAATTCTACGTCTTTATCGTGTTTCTTATCTACATACGGTTTAGTAAATTCATCAGACTTAAGAGCCATTACGCATCCTACTGCCTTAGCATATTCACTTTCTGTAATAGGAGTCTTGCCCGCCATTGTTTTTAACAGCTCAAAATAATCTTTACCGTCCACTAAAATTTTATCTATTCTAGTATCGTCTTTCCAATTATTATAGTAGCCTGTATTATTACAGTGTCTAAGAATTATATTTCGGTCTATTAAAGTACTACCTAATTCTACCATCTCTGCAACAACACCGTCTACGATAGTTTTTACTGCTTCACTGCACTTAGTCTCATCAGGTATTCTAACAAACTTTTCTTCAAACTCGTCTTTAGCCCCTACCAACATTATATCAACAACACTGCCGAATACAAAATGAGGAGCAATAGATTGCTCTCCTTGTTCTTGTTTTTCTTTTGCCCTAAGATATTCTTTAGGGCTAATAAGTATCTTCTTAAGGATACTTTGATTTAACTTTTTTAATTCTCTATAACTCATGCTATTAAATTGTTTTAAGTTTATAAACTAATTTGCGTTCTTTCAGGGTAGCCACAGGGACAAATTCATAAGTAGTTCTTTGCAAATGTTCAATAGTATCATCAGGTAATATACCCTTTTTAATCATCACATCATCTAGGCACTTTAGCCATATTAGAGCCAAGTTGCCTATATCCCAATTAGGTTTATAGTCTATGGGCGCTGCTTTCCAACTTACTTTTCTTCTTCCTGTTTCTTTATCCAAAATCATTTTCATATTACCAAAATTTACAGGAGCATATACGGTGAGAATAGTCTCTATAGGCCCCTGAATAGTCAGATTTTCAGGAATATGTTTTTCTATGTAACCGTGCATAGCAGCCACTAGGGCTGCTCTTGTTGAAAAATGCACAGAGGCATGGATTTTATTATAACCAATCTTTATCCACACTTTTTTATTCTGCGGTATATGAGTAATAAATTCTGGAAATTCTAATTTAATTTCACTTACCATAATCGTTGTTTTATAGCCATTGTAGGCTTTCGGGTGTAATAGCGGAAGTTTCCGCTACGGTTTCTTCAATTACTGTAGGAATAAATTCAGGTCTTATTCTATATTCATAGTTTGAATTAATAGTTAAGAGTACTTCTTCGTTTACAGTAATATTTTTAACTTTAAAGAATGTGTTATCTCCACTGTTTGTAATCTCCATAGAATACTTGTCTAGTAAAATATTTAACATTTCTTCAGTTAAAACTTGTTTTTCAATTAAACTTTTAACAATAGTATCTAAGCTACTTTGCAAAGAATAATTATCCTTGCCTAAATATGCCAGTAAACTCTTAAAGTTTACATGATTTTTAGTGTGACAATTGGAAATTTCACGATAGTGTTCCTTAAATATTAGATGCATATAGAGAAGACTTTGTTTGTAATTACTGTTAGCCATTATCTCCATAGCAAGTATATGATTATCCTCATCTGTACTTGTAAGCATTTGGTCTAACTGATCATAAACCTCAGAATTAATTACAATTGCTTGATCTCCATTTAATTTATCTACTAAACTACCGTCACTTAAAATAACTCTACCTTCTAAATCAGATAATACCTTGTAATACTCTTCAGATATAACCTCTAAATACTTAGAAGTTCGATTACTTTCAGCAACAATTCCAGGATTTATAATAAGTGTCTTATAAACATTTAAGTCATTATCACAAATTTTTGTAATACTATTCCAATCTGAATGCATCCACTCTCCTGTATAAAACTCTAAAGCAGTGTCTATATTATCAATAATTCTAGAATCTAAATGAGGCTTAAGAGCTTGATAACATTCTTTAAAGTCTTCTGTTTTAAGAGAATAATACCACTTAGTAGTCATCATTTTACTAATAGAATGTTTACTACCAAATATTGCAGTAGCATCTTTGACATTTTTAACTATTGTAACATTATAATCTAGAATAAGATTTTTTAATTTTACTCTAGGAATATTTACTCCAGGTAAAAAGTATAACTTATCCCCAATCTTAGGAATATATTCATCAGGAGAAATAGTAATGTTATTTTTAGTTGTATTATTTAATGCTACTCCTGTATCTATTTTTATTCCAAGCCTTTGTATATCTAGATTACCTTTCCCATCGTATTGTGCTGAATAATTATCAATTTCAAATATTAAAAAATTGTCCATATTTTTTTATTTTATAGCCATTTTAGCGACTTTTGGGTTTAACATTATTTTACTGAATTTAGGCTTGTTCCCACTCAATAATTCTTTGATAATATAATATCTTAAATCATCAGTAAAAGATTTACACTCAGTAGTTATTGTAGACAATCTTTGTATAATCCCATCAGAAATAGGACCCGTAGAAGCTTTGTTTATAGAATAATTAATAATTCTAGTAGCAACTACACTTGAGATATCTGCTCTAAACTCGTCATCTTCTCCAATCATATCCTTAAGAACACCAAATACATATCCTTCATCCTTAGTTAAAATATCTTCAGGAGAAATTATCTTATCTAATTTATTATTGATAAACATAGTGAACATAGAACTAAAATCGTCTCCAACTGAACCTTCACCAATCATTTGAATCATCGGTAATTCATTTTCAAACTTTTGAATAGAACTAATAGAGTTAAAGAAAGTAGTTACACTTCTTGGATTAACTTTTTGAGTTACTAATTCAGGATTCATCAACATGAAATTAATACATCTACCGTCAATGTTTACTGCTTCTGCCCAACGAGCCCATACATTTACATCATATTTTAACTCAACACTAATAAATCTAGTTTGTTGTGCAACATCTAAGCTAGTTACATTGTAATCACCATTGTCTGGATTAGTAGTCAATACTACATGCCAGTTCTTAGGTAATTTCCAAGAAACATATTCTTGTCTATCACAGATTTCCATTACTGCTTGCATAAAGCGGTGCATTATTGTTAACTTATAGGCTCTTTATCCTATAATTCTGTAGTTTCTTTTAGATTATATCTACAGGTCAGACTATATCATCACATATTTCTATGTGTCATGCGCTCTTGGTGTTTTACTGTCTGTTCTAGACTCCATACACTAGTCGTTGCACCTTCCTTATATCCCTATAAGGCTTGGCTCAGGATTGTCCATCTCTGGAGATCCCCTGAATTCACATGATTTATTGCGGACCACCCGCTTTATGCTTTTTTCCATCTATAACTTCCAGCAGTTAAGTCTTTAGATATTGCTCTATTAATATTAGAGATACCAAGTTCCTTATTTGCTTGAGTTATAGACTCCCATCTTTTGATAAAAATATTATCATTAGTATATTGTAATACTGGTTCTAACTTATACTGTTTAGTTTTTAAAAGCACATAAGGAGCTTTATAAAAAGACCAAACAAATCCTCCAGCAGAAGTTTGTTGCAATCTACATACTGCTTTTATACTATTAATATATTTAGTATTAATAGATTTAGCAGCCGCTGTAAAAGATTCAAAACTTTCTAAATACTCACCTTTATCAAGTGAATACTTATGGACTGGTTTAAGATTATGAGGTTTTAAACCATTTGTGTAAGCATTTTTTAATCCACTACTTATCCTATTTTTATATACTTGATCTCTCACTATTTTTTGAGGATCTAATATATGATTTATATAAGGAGTAAGAGTATTAATATAATAAGCTTCTCTTTCAATTAAAACGTCTTCTATACATTTTTCTACAATAGCAAAGTAAATTTTTTCTTTGCCATATTTATTGTATAAATTTTGCATTGTTCTATTATGATGTTTTTGATTGTTAAGAGACCACAAATGATGTTTTAATCTTTGGCCAATATTACAAGAGCTACCAATGTACTCTTTATCATTAATTTTAATTTTGTAGATTCCTTTACACTTTAATGCTGTCTTAAGAGTCTGTGTATTTAACTTTTTCATATCATAAAGATACTTAAATTATCCACACTAACACTAATAGACTACATATTTTGTTAATCCGCACGTGTAAAATCATCTAAGATTAAGACACCGCCTTCACCTTTGCCTTGAATCCATTCAGGAGCAGCATGCGACATTCTTTTGTCTACTACTTTATATCCTTTTTGTCCTGCCAACTCAATTTCTTGTTCAGTAATCCAGGATACTTTTCCTTCAGCATTCTTAATTTTATATTCTTTAACAGGAAAACCTATTAAATCTCCCAATTCTTCTAATTGAGACAGATTTAGTTTTACAACATTTAATCCTAACTCTTCCCCTACTTGCAATATTGCAGAGGTTTTACCTAATCCAGCATCTCCAGCTATATTTACAGTAACTGGTACTTTACCTTGTGCTTGGATAAACTGATTATTGCTTACAATATGCTTAACAAAATCTTTTAATTCATCTACATTTAATTTTACTTGACTCATATTTAATTTTTTAAAGTTCTAATTTTATTACTTGACCTGGAAGACTTTCATTCAGGTTTGATCTTTCTGACAATACCCATAGTATTTTTCCTGAAGGTTTCATAGATGTACTACATTCACCATCGGTGAAATATATTAAACTTGTAAATTGTCTATTTTCCATAAAATACTCCAACACAGGATCAAACTCTGTTCCTCCTCTACCTGATACTTCTAATTCAAATTTACCTTTGTAGTCTTTAACACTAGTAATTTGAGTATCACATTGCACTATAGTAATATCTACTCCAGCTTTATAGATATGATGTATCTCATTCATGAATTCTTTAAGCTCACTATCACTTACAGATCCCGAAGTATCTATAGCTAATAACATCTTTTGCTTCATCTTAATCTTAAGGCCAGGATTACCATCATATCTTTTATTTTCCTTTCTTCTAATTTTCTTAGTAAAAATCTTAGTAGAAACTCCTGTAAATCTTCTGATGTATCCTTTCCAATTAAATTTAGGAGGCACTAATGCATCTAATTTAATCAAAGCGTCCATTTCTCCTGGAACATGTCCTTGCTTCTTAAGAGTTTGCTCTTTAGCATTAGAAAGTAATCTTTGCGTTTGTTTTTCTATAAGCTTTTGTTCAGCTTCTGGTAAATTTTCAAACTCTTCCCAAGTACTATGGTCAGGTAAACCGTTACCCTCGCTAGCATCTCCGTCACCTTCCATTTGGTCACATAGTTTATCAAATGCATCACTGCCACTAGTACCGTTCTTATCCTTCTCTTCTTTAGCTTCTTTGAGCATATCGTAATAATAACGACAGCCTGCTCTAGTATCAAGATTTAATTCTTCATAATCATCAATCATAATTCCTCTAAAAGGAATTTTACTAGCAATTGCTTTTATTTCTTCTATAGGAGCATCTCTTTCTCTGGCTGCAGCTATTTCAATTATTACTTCTTCTTTGATAGCATTAACCTCTTCTTTAGTATAATTTCCTCCAGGAAGCCAAGAATTATCAATATATTGATTGATTTCCATATCCATAGCTATATTAGCTAGTTTCCTGTCAGCAAATTTAAAAAAGATACCAAGGTGCCCAAATGCAATATGAAGTAGTTCATGCTTTAGAAGGCCTAGCCTATGTTCTTCAGATAACTCTTCCCAAAAAGTAGGATTAATAACCAATTGATAATTGATTCCTTGTTTACTAACGCCAGCCGTGGGTACTCTTGCATTCCATAATTTATTCAGTAAAATGAGAAAGAACCCGTAATAGGGCTCTTTCATCATTAAATCTTTACTAGTTTTACTTAATGTGTCTGCTCTACTCATAGTTTTTAATTTTTAATTTGATAATATCTACTGCTTCTGTAGTACCTAGGGCCTTTACTAAGTCACTGAAGTCAGTTACTTTAGGCATTTCAGGTACAAAGAAGTAGGGAATATTATACTTTTCAGTGAAGCTCTTAGATAATTTCTTACCAGCTTCATCATTGTCAAATAGACAAATTACTTTCTTAAATCTAGATTTATATTCATCCATTACAGAATCCTTCATCATAACACTTTCTGACTGTAAGCCAATAGCAGCTATACCTAAACAATCGTGAATACTCATAACGTCCTTTAAGGATTTAGTTATAATTAGTAAGTCACCTGATTCAGGAAGTTGCATGTATCCTTGATGCACAGAATAATCTGCATTGTTAATCCATTTTTTAATCTTAATCTCTAGAGGTTGATAGATTTTATAACTAACTCTATCGTCTTTTATCTCTACATAAGCATAAGCTAACTCACTAGTTTTAACAGCAGTATCATTATAAAAAACATAATCGATAGCATGCACATTAAACTTTTCTAAAGTAGCTTTCTTAATGCCGAAGGAAGACCAATATTGCTGATCTCTCTTACTCCAAGGCCTAGTTTTAATTCCTAACTTAACTTTATCTTTATGTACTATTCTAGTATATTGTACAACTTGCTTAGAAGCATCTATATTAAAACTAGACAATCCTAAATCATACGCTACTTTCTTTAGTGCTTCTGGATAACTCAAATTAAAGAGTCTTATTACTAATACCAAAAAATCACCACAATCTTTAGTAGCAAAATCATAGAACATTAAGATATTTCTATCAATTTTATGAAAATACAATGCAAAAGAAGGAATATTATCTTCTCGTAAAGGGCTATGAAATATACCCAAATGTTTAATATCTTCCCCTAAATAAAAAGAATAAATCTCTTCTTGGGTTACATACTTAAGAATATCTTCTCTTGTAATTTGACTATTAAATACTATTGAATTTAGATTTATTTCTTTCATAAAAAAATGAGGGGGACATTAGAGCCCCCCTCAAAATTAATTATTTTTTTCTCACCAGTCGTCTCCAGCAACAAGATCGTTAGCATTAGCTTTTCCATTAGCAACAAACGAATCTTCTTGAATACGTGCCATTGCATCGATATTACCTGCTTTTAAGCGAGTATCAGCAATAGCAACACTCATTGGCTCTAAGAAAGGAACCCAACTTCTTGGTTGAATATATTTCTTAATTCCTTGAGTAGAACCATAGTTAGCAAATACTCTGAATTTAGGACCTGCAGTTAATCCTGTACGAATTAACAACATACAACCGTCTAACAATTCCTTAGCGCTGTTAAAGCCACTAGGAAATTGATAAGTATCTCCGTAAATTGCATGAATAACATGCTTAAGAACTTTACCCTGCTTTTGCACTTGCTCTGCAATTGTAGAATACTCTGTATCTTTTTCTACATACCAGAAACTAGTGTTACAAGAACCTCCATCTGCATCTGTAAACGATAACTTGTAATCAGGAGAGTTAGGCTTATCTTCTGGCTTTTTCTTCTCTACCACCATTGATATATTTTCTGCTACTCCTGCGTTTCCACCATTGAAAACTGCTTTACCTTCTGCTGCATCGAAAGATGCGTCATTCAAATTGATCATATTTATTATTTATTTAAAATTATTAATTATTAATTACCAAACTTCCTCGTCAGATTCTTCTTCTTCTAACTCTTCAATTTCCTCATCTTCGTCCTCGTCCTCGTCTTCTTCTAATACTTCTTCTAAAATAGAATCAGGAACTTCCGTAGTAGTATCTGCCATTTCATATAAAGCTCCTCCTTGAGGCACTTCAGGAATTCTGCTTAAATCAGCGTCAAAATCCGACCCATCAGATACTTCGCCTAAATCTGTAGTATTAAACTCTAGTACTTCTTCAGCAACTGCTGCTCTAAGAACTAATTGAGAATATCCTCCTAAAGCAATAATATCAAAATGATTCTCTACTTCAGTGTTTAATTCTAATCTTTTAGTGATAAACTCGTAAGTTTTCTTATCACTAATAGTACACGATTGCGTTAAAGCAAATCCTTCAGTCTCTACAGTTACTTTACGGATAAAGATACTAGAACCGTCAGGAGCAAATCCGAAAGAAACTCTATCTCCTCCATCAATTCCTAAAGCAACTTGCGCAGCTTTATTAAAACTAAACTTTCTACCAGCGCCTACCTTAGCTATTGCTGATAATGTCATTGTTGGAGCAGAAAATGACTCCTCTTTTCTTTTTCTTTGTGCAGGGACTGCATCCCAAATTAAATCTTGCATTGTTTTACTTTTATTGGTTATTTATTAAATTGAATAATATTCTCTTATTGCTGCGTTTACTTCCACTAGATCATTATCGATCGCAGCTTCTTCAAACATTTCAATAGGAGTTTTGCATGTATCTGTTCCAGAATTTAAGGTTCTAAATACATGTCTGTTTGGTGCTCCAGGTGTTTTTACAATCTCTGCATAAAACACTATAGAACTAAATGACTCAGGCACAAAGCGCTCAAGCATCTTACCCTGCACTCCGATTCTCTCTGTAGAGAATCCTCCATCATCATAATGAGTTTCTGGATGAGCAAATAGATACACGATGATATCCTCTCTTAATCTATCATTAATGATATTAATTAAGTCATATTGATTAGCGGCAAATTTACCATACTTATCAAAGCCTTTTTCAGCTCTAAAAGAAGGGCTCATTACTGCATCAGTCATAATACGACTCCATGTATCAATGATAATAGTTTTAGTCTTAGGATTACCGTGAGCTTTTTTTAAAGTAGCTATTACTTCGTGTACATCGGAAGTTTTGCAATAATTGCCTTTTTCTTCATTGTACTTTAAGTTAAACTGCTTAAACGGAAGAGCTTTCTGATCCGTATTAATGATTACTGTCTCGTCTGGATTTAGGTTCCTTAACGAGGTAGATTTTCCTGTACCTGATTTTCCAACCACGAATACTAATTGTCCCACTTTTTAAAATTTTTAAGTTAATATTAAAGGTATTTATTTATTATACCTTTTGTTAGTTCGAAATTTTTTCTTGCTTGGTATGCTTCTAATTCTGTTTCATAGTAACCTAAAGAGGTACTTTTATTATTATAATGAATTGATGTATACCATTTACCCGAAAATTGATGAAAAGATACTCCTGTAAATTTAGAAGATGATTTATTTATATTTTTTGCATGACAAGAATTTTCTCTAGATGTTACCCATTCTAAATTGAAAACATTGTTATTTAATTTATTTTCATCTATATGATTTACATATTCTAAATTTTTAGGATTATCTATAAAAGCTTTTGCAACTAGACGATGTACTAAAAAAGATTTAGATTCTTTATTATTCCACAATTTGACCATATTATACCCGCTGTATTTATTATAAAATTTCATAATTTTTTCAGGTAATGTGTATGGAAAATTTTTACGTACTAATACACGGGAAATTCTTTTAATTTTTCCTAAATTACTAATTTCATAATTTGGGAAATTTTCTATAATTTTCCAACTTTCTTTCACCATAAATTATTGATTTTTAAGTTATTTACTTTATTAAAGATAAGGATTTTTAAGTTAAATCCCTAATTTCTTGACGTATTTCTGGCTCTTTTACTGTCTTTCTTTTCTGCCATAGTGCGCCTCTTAAATGCGGATGTTCTTCTTGTACTTTACGAGAAGCTCTACCAAATGCATCCATATAAGGTATGATTCTTTTTTCCATATCCTTTAGAAACTCTTTGGTGGGCTTATCTATATCGTACCCTATTTCTAGAAGATAATGATAATATAATCTCTCGTTAGAATCTCGTAAAGCAGGATGAGCAGTTAGCTTATTTTTTACCCAGATGTATTTGTCTTTTATCATGAATTTTTATTTTTATAATATTCATCAATTTTTCTTAATTCCTCTGGCTTACCTTGTAGCTCATCTGCTTTGGGTAATTGATAATATCCCCCATACTCGCCAATAAACAGGAAGCTGATATTTAGTTGTGCTTGTCCATCCCGATTTTTCAGAATCTTAGCTAACCTATATCTATCCCTAAATTTACTAATATCGTATCCAAGACACTTTTCTATTCCCAAATAGAAAGGACTTGCAATCCCAATAATAGTATTAGAATCCTCTGCTACGTTACCTGTGTTTTTAATATCACTAAGCATTGGCATCCAACTGTCCCCATCGCGTCTATCCATTTGTTCCGAACCTCTATTTATCTGAGATACTACAACTGGGCTAAAATTAAACTTGTTTCTAAAGAATACTAAAGTCTTAGAGATTTTATCTATTGCTTCCTTTAAATTGCTGTATTTACCTAAATCTACTAGGCCTATGTGGTCTATGATTATTAGTGTAATTAATGCAGGATTATTAGGAATATAATCTACAATAAAATCATTCTCGTCCCTTACTACCGTACCTCTTTTTTCAGCATAGCTTATTAGGTCTTTGTATAAGAAATCAGGGTTAAGATTACTTCTATAAAATAGATACTTATCCTGAATCTCATTCATCTTTTCCTCATATTGGCCTATTAATCCTTCTACTTCAGGAGATATTTCCATCTCACCCTTAGATTTAATTTCATCGATCGAAGTTAATATCCCGTGATTCTTCCAGATTAGCGCTGCAATATGCTTTGCTATTTGATCTTGAGGAGGAATCTCTAAGGAATAATATATAATTTCTAAATCATGAACATACCCAGGATTTGTTTGTAGATATTCTATAGCACCATAGACGTAAGTGCTGTTCACAAACGCTGTCTTGCCGATTGACGTACCTGCAAATACTAGGTCGTATCTACCTTGCTGAATATTCTTAATATGCTTACTAAGAGTTGTAAAGCCACTAAAAGGAATTCCTGTATTTAGTCCTTTCTTGCCCCTAGCAATTTCTTCTTTGAGTTTATCCCAGTATTTAATCTTCGCCATAATCTTTTTCTTTTTTCTTAAGAGGTTTTAATCCTAAGACTATACTTTGGGAATCCCAATCATCTAACAATTGCAATCTTAATTTATTTATTTGATTAAGTATTAACAATTCTTTAGTAGTAAATACATCTACATTATAAGCAGCTGACCCCATTATTCTCATTTTAGACCAATTTCTCTTTAATGCAAAATGATGTTTAGTCAGTTTAGCATTCATTATATAGTCGTGCTGTTCCATTCTTCTTCCTCCTTTCCGTTTTCTTGAATAAATACTTCCCATTGTTCCCATGAACTATTGTTCATTACAGTTTCCATATTAGGTAGAAACTCTAATTTACCACTAGACTTTTGTTTAGCTACAAACGCACTTATTGACTCTATAGCTAATTGGTGTTGTTCTGCAGTTTTAACGCGCGCTAAGTACTTCTTTTCGTGCTTAAGAGCCACCTGTGTACTAGGACCCGATGCTCTAAGCACTCTAGGACCTACTCGCACAGGGTAACAATTATAAAATTCCCAGAAATTAATAGCATCACTACGTATTTCAAATAGTTTTTCTACTGCTTTATTACTAACGATAGTCTCTGTAAATTTTGCAGTATGATTGCTTAATACAAACTCCGTAGTTACTATAAGTTTATTTCTAAGATTTATAGAATTAGTCTTACCAAATATTATAGCAATATCATCAAACTTTTTATAATACAAAAGTTGTAACATCACTGCCATATCTGGAGATAATCCAGATTTCTTTAATAGCTCTAGCGTTAGTTTAATCTCCATACTTACAACATTAATAATTCTAACAATTCTTCTACATCATAGCAATCGTAGTCTTTCAAATTAATCTCTTCTTTGAGTATTAATTCTCCTATTTCATCTGCTATCATATCTGTTTCTAGAGCAACCATAAGATTAATTCTAGACTCATCAAACTTAACAAAATCCATAAAATCGTAGTTTATCTTCTTACGAAGTACCATTTCTGCTAGCTGTAGGAGCTTATCTTCTTCCACTAATGCCGCAAATCTATTCTGTATAGACTTTTTCCAATCTTCTATATTATCAAATTTCATATCCATTGAATTTTAGTTTTTTCAAATCCTTGTAAAGCAGATGTCATCCATACTTCGTCTTGTGTGTCTTTAAGATATACTATGTAAATCTTAGCCTTAGACTTTCCCTGGAGATTCATTGCCCGCATGGTTTGTTGAATACATAGACTTTCTACGCTTTTCAACTGATTAAATACTGCTACTTTTAAATTAGGAATAGTAATGCCCATAGAAATCATAGATATGACAGATAATTTATTAATCTTGCCTTCCTTAAAATCCTCCAAAGAAGACTTATCAGCTTTACTATGGAAACATCCATCGCCTATTTGATTGGCTATCTCTTGCCTACCTGTGAAGACTAAGCATCTATCCGCCATAGAATCTACTATTTCTCTTGTAGCATTTAATTTAGCTCTAGAGTTATAAATAATTCCTGTTCTCTTAGACATTAAGAATCTTAGGTTTTTATACCTGCCTGCGTGTACAGCAGCCTTGTATCTACTATCCCAATAATTATAAGCATCTCTCTCTGTTTGATAGAAAGGAGTTTCTTCTGTACCCGATAGAACATGTTTGTCTATATCGTCTAGGTCCGTAGCTACACATATTATTTCATAGTCAGCAATGATCTTATCTTTTATAGCTTGTTCAAAAGTATAGGTATAGAAAGGAGCTATGTTAAGTATATTACTCAAATTAAACTCATCTTGTTGTGTTAAAGTGCCTGTTAATCCTAGGATTCTAGTACCTTTTAACTGATGAAATCGTAATTCAGCTAATACTTTTAGATTATAACTATGACACTCGTCAGCTATAATTAAATGATAAGTATCTCTATTTTTCTTTAAACTATTACTCCACACATAATCTACTTCAACAGTGTCATTTAATCCCCAGGTAATCAGCTCTCTTTTCCAATCCTCTAGAATAGACAATTGAGGTGCTACAATTAGCACCTTAATTGCCTTATCCACGGTATTCAATGCATCAATCGTTATTTTGCATTTACCAACACGAGGACTTACAAAGAGAACACCATTAAACCTATTGAGTACAACAGCTTTACTAGCTTCTTTTTGTATTTTATCTCGTTTTTTCATGGTATTAATTGTTTTAATTTATATACAGTAATATGTTTCCATCCATTAAGATGAATATTAGAAGGAACTGCTTTAGTAAATGTAACTGGGCATACTTTAGTATTCATCCAATCCTTATAATTTAATGCTACTTCTTCTTTAACTTCTTTACTATTTTCTACAGTTAACAAATGCAATATAGTAGCATGATTTCTTGCTAAAGTTCTAGCAATTTCTGAAGGAGATACTCCTTTATTAATTAATTCTTTAGCTATAATCTGCCTAACTTCCACTATATAACTATTCTGATATTCAGTAGTTAATTTAAAATACTCGTATATAGGAATTAGTTCTTCTAATAATTTAATCTCTTGTTTTAACCCTTCTATTCTTTCTTCAAAAGATTTAAAACTTCCTTTACTTTTTCTACCAACCTTCATTAATGTTTCCAAGTTTTAGTTATCATCGGTTCTGCCTTAAGTTTGACCACTTTACAGAATACTTCACCTGCTCTTTCCATACATTCCTGTAACACAGGAGCTATAGTACTCGCCATATCTTCTGGACATTCTACTATCCATTCATCGTGTACTACATTCGGTAATTTTACCGTAAATACTAGATTATTAGCTACTAAATATCTAAAGAAATATACTCCCGCAAGTTTAGTAATATCTGCAGAAGAACCCTGAATAGGATAATTTAAAGACATTCTTTCGATATCTCCTTTCTTCATAAAATACTCACGAACTTTTGGTTTAAAATGGTTCATAAAGATATGGGAATTTTTAGTCTTTTCCAACTTATAACTGTCCCAAAATCCCTCAGTTTCATATATTTCTGCATGCAATCTTTTAAAATCTTCAAAGAAAGGAACAAAGCATTTTCTACCGCTGACATTGTTAAATTGAATATATCCTAATTTAAGAGCTCTAGCCTTTTCTACTTTAAAATAATTAGCTAATCCAGGGAATGCTTTAAAGTAAGCTTTATAAACTTCTTCACCTTCAGCCATAGATATGCTTAAGTTTTGAGCAATAGTCATACCTGTACCACCGTAATTGATAGCAAATCCAGCACCTTTAGCTATCTGTCTTTTGCCTTTATGATTATCTTTTATCTCATCTAGACTTAAATCTCCTAACTCAGGAAATATCTTAGACGCAATAAAAGAATGCATATCTCCGAGACCTTTAGCATAAAACTCTAGTAAATCATCATCTAAAGATTTATTAGCAAGTACAATCTGCTCTTGCCCACTATAATCACTTACTATTAGTACATTACCTTTCTCTGCTTGAAAACATCCTCTAGTTCTATTATCACTTGGGATATTCTGCATATTAGGCATTTGAGGCATACCTCTTTTAGGGGCCCCTTTTTGACCACTAGACAGCCTGCCCGTATTCATAATTTGCGTATAGTTACTATGAATCCTTCCTGTTACAGTACTTATATAGTTAAACCAATTCTCACCGTAAGTACTAACTACTTTCTGATGCTCAGTATATTCTATATAATTAGAGATAAGAGAGTGTTTTTTTCTCTGGGGCCCTAAGACTTTCTTGTCTATAGAATCCTTCATCATTCCTGTGTCTTTGTCCTTAGTCAGCGTATCTACGCCTAAAGATTGCATTAAAGGAATAACTTGTTTAGAAGAAGCCCAGTTAAGTTTGCATTTAATACCCGTAGAAAATAAAGACAACTGATTATCTATATAATTAGAATATTTAGCAGGGTTTTCTAGAATAAAATCATCTAGTACTTGCTTCACAGCATCTAAATCTTTTAGATCATCGTTACATTTCTCTCTCCATTCTTGAGCATTCATAAACATACCGCAATACTCTATGTATGCTAATACTAATACAAACTCATTATCTAAAGTAGCAGTGCGAGTTAAATTATTCTCTAACAGAGCTACCTCTTGTTTTCTTTTAACCTGATGAAGATATTTAACATCATCAGCAGCATATTTAATAACTCTAGTAGATAGACCTTCTCGGTGTATATTGCCCCTTATAGTCTTATCTAACTCTATTTTACAATATCTATAAACAACTGCATCTAGCGATCGTCTAACGGTATCTAAACCTGTAGTTAGAATCCTTTCTACTAAGAAAGTATCAAATATTTTAGTCGGTACAATTGAATAATAATATAGAAATCTAAGGTCAAACTTAGCATTGTGCATTATTAACACTTTGCTTTCTAATAACTCCTTATATAACTTGGGGTCTACATTAGAGCAATCAACTACATATTGTCGTTGTTCATCCCCTAATTGCATACTCAGTAAATCCTTAGTATAAGGATCCATTCCCCTAGTTTCTGTATCAAATCCAATAACTTCTAATGTTTTTAAGTATTCTATAGACTCCTCAACAGTAGCCATAGAATAACCAGCAGCCGTAAATAACGACTGCTGGTTAGTTACTAAATAAATCACTAGGAATCTTTATTTTTTACCTTGAAAAGTGATATACGCTTTTGCAAAACGTCTTTGTGGGTATTCACACAAACTACCATCTTTTTTTGTACAAACAACATACAATTGGTCTCCCCAAAATTTCCAAAAAGGTTTTTTAGTAGCAACCATCACGATAAATTTACCGTCTTTCTCCTCAATTTTAAATTCTCCGTTTTTCATAGCTTATTTATTTATTTGTTATTGTTTCTGTAACTCCTGTAACTCCTGTTTTACTCCCTTTAGGACTTATAACTAAACACTCAGGTACTACTTTATCTAAAATAGCTGTCCCTTTGCTAATAGATAATACCTCAACTTCTGTTTTACCTACAGATTCTAATATTGATCTTTCAATATCATTCTCTGGAATAAGTACAATCTTCGTTGTACCATTTAATAATACTTCTACTTTCATCTTTTTATTTTTAGATTGTTACTCATCCCGATGATCCATGTCGTCCTGGTCATCCATTACTTTTTTTACTAAGATAGCAAGAGTTATAAGACAAGCTCCTACTACTACTAAACAAATTGTTACCATAATTACCAACTTGTGGTGTTTGTAATACAATAATGTGTACCTACATATGCACTCATCCAGTCATCAGGTGTCAATACCCAAGTCTTAAAGTTACCACTACAGTCATTCTTAATATCTACTGAATAATCAGCAGCATTATCTGACATTATCTCACCACAATTACATGGTGTTACTTCTTTCTTCTCACATGACATTGCTAATAAAGCAACTGCCATAATCATTATTACTTTTTTCATACTATTTACGTTTTTTATTAATACTTAATCCCAATATTAAACCAGCTATAATTCCAACCATTAACATTACTGTATCTAAATTCATCTTATTTTTTTTTAAATTGTTTAATAAATACATCTAAGCAAGATTTACTATAATTTTGTTCTTGTATCATAAATTTTCTAAATGTATCTAAATCTTCCTCACTATACATTCTTTCATCATACCATTTAATTATATCAATTAGTGTTTCCATATCTTCATCACTATACATTCTTTCAACTTGCCATTTAGCACCTGCTATAAAACTTTCTCTTTTAGTTCCAATAATAGGTTGTCTAACCCATTTTTCAGCAGCTTCTTCTAGTGTTTCTTGTTTAGTAGGATATTTTTCATCCCAACACAATTCACAAATTCCACTTAGGGCTTCTTTATAAGCTCTTTTACAGTCACAATGTTCTTGTTTAGGTTCTTCTTTCCCACAATCTACACATAATCTTGGATATGGTTGATTCATTGCTTTTGAATATCTACAATTATGTTTAGGTTCTTCTTGTGGAATTACTATTTTATACTTAGACATATCTGGAAATCCATATTCTTGACCATCATCATTTAATTTCATCTTACCTTTTACAGTTTCAACTTCCTCACAAGTAGGATTCTTAACAAACCATTCTAAGAACTCATCATCAATACTCTGAACACCATCAGCAATTAAATCTGTATCTGTTGTTAGGATGATTTTAGAACCTTCATTATTAAAATCAGTGTATAAAAGTAAATCTTCTTTAGTTATTTTATGAATCCAATCTTTATCAATGTGTTTAACAAATAGTTTAACCCAATCTCCTTCTTTAATTTCTTCATCAGAAGTGATGTAGATGTGTTGGGTATTTCTTGTATTTGAATATTCTAATTCACAAGTTTCAAGTCTTGTACCCTTTTCATCAGTATATAAATGTAACCTACTTGGTTTGTCTGTTGGGATTACCCAGCAATTTTTTGTTTTTTCCATAACTATTTATTTTTCCATTCTTTCCATGTGTCAAAGTCCTTGAACTTTTCTATATCTTTCATTATCAAAACTTTAAGTCTCATTGTTACAGCCCACATAATAAACATGCCTGTAAATAATCCTAATCCAAATTCCATCTTATTCTGATTTAGATAATTTGATTTCATCAATTCCCCATTCATTAAATCCTTTGATAAATCCTTTTATAATAATATCTTGTGATTCATCATCAAATAGTGTAAGTAAATCATCTGCAGCATTATACCCAATATTGTAACCACTTTGCTCTAGCTCTTCTTTTTCTTCTTTTTCCATCTTATTCTGATTTAATATTTACTACTAAGTCCACCAAATAATATCAGTATTCCTATTATTATTATTATTATAACTGTTTTCATCTTATTCTGATTTAAAGGTTATAGCTTCTCTTACTACTTTACCTAACATAGGTTTAACTAAGTTATAAACCTTGTAGCTTTCTTCTTCAGCCCAGGTAATAATTTCTTCTTCTTTAGATTCTACTGAATAACTATGCCACCATAAAGAATGATGCATCATTTCATGCATAATAAGACCCATTGTTCTTACTGGATCAGTACATCTGGATAGATTAATAAATACAAATCTATCATCATTTGATATGTATTCACCTGAAACTTTGGGTACAAAATTACTCCATCCTGCTATGTATGCACTATCTTTTGTATTTTCATATGCTTCACATTCTATATATGATAACCCATGCATTTCATCTACATTAAAATAATCAAATATGTCACAAGGATTATAACTCAATAAGAGTATGTATCCATTTCTAAAAATTGTTATCATTTTATTCTGATTTAAATTAATTAACTGTTAAAAATAACATCTAGCTATTATATTAGCTAAATGTAAGTTATAATATTCATCTAGCTAATATATTAGCTTTTTTCATAGTATATTATACATTTTTGTCCCAAATTTTAATAAGATTTGGGACAGATTTTTATTGCAAATATTATACATTTTGTGTTACACATTTTGTGTAATACTTTTTACATTTTACTATGTTTTTGTAAAAAGTATTACACATTACTGTATTTCATCTTATTCTGATTTAAATTAGTGCCGTATAAAGCACTATAGGTTATGTAATTAACTTTTTTGTAGGTTATAATATTCAAATAGGTATTATACAGCACTTTTTAATATTATATTACACATTTTGTGTTATTTAGTCTATATGCTATTTCTTTCCTAATAATATCTAAATGCCAATCAGCACCTCCATAATCAAGAACTGCTTTTAGGTAGTCATCATCCATATCACAAATTGGAATCCAAGTTAATGGTTTATCACCATCTATACCTCTACTACCTCTTGTTGCATATTTTCTTACAATTTCAAAATCATCATCATCATATACACAATGAGTTTTAATTTTATTCATGTCTTTTGCACCATACCTTTCATAGTCAGTGCCACCGTCAACCATTGCTTCATTAGGACAACTGCAAATCTTGTAATCATGTCTATGATAACTTACAATTGTCTCATTACACTCTTGGCAAGTGACAGAATTATATACTAGCTGTTTCATATCATTTCTATTTAATATATGTGGCAATTTTTACCCCTTATTATTAATTGATTTGTTATAAGTTTCATTGTAGTATTGTTCTGCTCTACCCATATTAGGGTCAAAGTTTGTACCCATAGAATCATATACTGCTTTCATTATCTGTTGCTTAAATAACTCATTAGCTTCTGCTATATCTGAACTATGAAGTATTCCATTCTCTGCTAGTCTTTCTACTAGTAAATCTATTGGTGTCATAATTTTAAAATTTCTTGTTTAACTTTATTCCAATACATCATTGGTTCTCTTATACCTTGTTGGTTTCCAAATTCAATTATCTCATCAACTGCTATTAAAACGCATTGTTTTACCATATTTTCAGGATAAGAACTATCTGCACATAGTTGATAATATTTATTTACTAACTCTTTAGCTTTATCTTTTGGTGTCATATTTTTCATAGTAAATCGGTTTTAATCCGTTTATGTATAATTTTGTTTACACTAAATGATTTACTGTAACCTAGTATATTTATGAACTAATGCGCTTATTATTATTAAAACTACTGCTATTGCGCATATTATTATTGCTTTGCTCATGGTTTTTTAAATTTAGGACTACATCCAAATAATATAGTATTCTTAAATGATTGCTTAAGAATAACACCTTTTATTTTATAGACTTTAATAGTGTCATCTATTATTTCATCAAACTTAGATTCTTCTATCTCATAATCTAAGAAAGGTATTTCTCTTTGACCACGATCATTTGTTGTAGAGTTTTTTAACAATTCATCAAAGGATGCTGAAGGAGTTGCATTTGCGTACAACTCCCTATAACAATGCATTAGTGCTTTATCTATGTTTTTATTTGTCATCTGTAATATCTTTTAATTTTTTCCATATTGTATCAGCTTGTTCTCCCCAATACATTTCACATGTAACTACACCGTCTTTTATCTTAAAAGGTGGTTCAAAGAAATAACTTTGCATAAATTCACTAGCAGTTGCTGTAAATCTATAACACTTTTCTTTTACTGGGCACCCTGTACCTGGGCACATACTTATATCAGCCATACTACTTACTTTTTACTTAGTTTAATTACTTTATTTACATATCCTGGATCTTCAGCATAATTAGCTTTTAGATACTGTATGTATTCTCCTTCAGTTTTAATATCTCCTAGAAATCTAGCTTGATAAAATGCATAATCTAGTACAGATTCTTTCCAATTATCAAATACAGCATGACCTCTGTTTTCACCTTTGTTGGTAGTAGGTCTTCTAGAAGCTATCTTCATTCCAAATAAATTATTATTTTCCCTAAAGATAATTGATTTAAAATAACCTGATTCTAATTTAGCTTGAGCAAATACTATATGTGGAAACTTAATATTTAATCCAATAATATATTCTTTTAATTTAACCTCACTAAACTCATTCTCCTGGTTAATAACTAGCATCCTAGTTTCTTCAGTAATATACTTTATACTGTTTAATTTATCTGTTTGCATATATAATGCAACTCCAAATGATAATGCAGAGCATATTAGTACAATTAAGATTACTCTTAAATAACTTCTTGTAGCTTTAACATAGTTCATCTTGTGTTTATCAAATTTATACAACATAATTTATGATTTAGATTATTAATAAATAGTAATCAGAGGAGGACTCAAACCTCCATTCTCTCCTGGCATACACCATATTGAAATTAGGATTGTGTTAATTACACCACCTGACTAATGTAAATAGATAAAGTGCCTGATCCATGTACTACTGTGGGCACTTTTAGTTTAATTAGTTACACTTCATGGTCATCTACTTACAATTTTAAAAAATGTATCTTATTGTATTCCAAGGAATGATTTCATCATGTATTCTTATAAAACTAGATATAAAATCTTTTTTAAGATTATGTTGATATCTTACATTTTTACCTCCATATTGAGAAGTTTTAGTTTCTTGAATACTTGGCGTCCACATTAATTCTTCTCCAGGAATATTATTAGCTAGATTATACTTGTGTTTATCTTCATTATGAGTTAAGAATATTACTTCAGCTTTTACTGTAGATTTATAATCTACATAGTCATTTAGCATATGAAATAGTTCTTCATAATCTTTTTCCCAACCTTTGTATACTACTACAGGTGAAAAGTTTACATGTACATCGTAGCCACTGTCTATAAATGCATCAATTGCTTTTATTCTATCTATTATCTTACTAGTCTTAGGCTCTAAAATATCAGATATCTTTTGAGGCATAAGACTAAATCTAATCCTAACTTTATTTTGAGGATTAAAACTTAAAAAGTTAATAGGTATAATTTTAGTAGCAAAAGTTGCTTTTGCAACTGGATGGTCTCTGAAAAACTCAAAGATATATTCCCAATTATAATACTTAGAATGCAATGCAAAATCTTCATTACATGCTATATCATAAGTGATATACTCTTCATCAGTTTGATTAGGCTTTTCTACATTAGAATAAAAATACGCATGATCATTAATGCTTGTAAGTATATCTCCTATATTTTTAGCAATGCTTAATCCTTCAGGTTTATGACGTTTCATATAACAATAAGAACAAGTTAATAAGCATCCGTAACCAAATGAAGGAGTAATATAATCACTTGATCTTCCTGATTCTCTAATAGTAAAAGTTTTTCTTATTACTTTTTCTAACATTAATTTTAATTTTTAAGTGTTATTTAATAGGAGCACAGTCTTCTGAAGCTGTGCATGATCCATCACAATTACATATATACATCATAATTCTTTAATTAAAAGGGTTTAATACTCCAAGCTGTCTAAAATATTTCTCTCTACGAGACATTAATTCATAATCATTTTCAGCTATTAAACTATTATAATAACACATTGTTTCATATTGCTCTATATCTTCTATTAAACATATAACTGGAAAATGTTCAGTTATTAAGTCAGCCATTTCTTGGTTATCTTTAGGCTTATAGTCTAAATGTATAGTGCGTAAATACAGTCCTATGTCTAACATAGTCACTCTAGGTTTTGCTTGAATATCTTGCATAATGTATTTGTTTAAAGTTCAAAACGTCAAATTTTTTAGTAATTCCTAAAAGAAAAAAAGGGAAATAGTCCTAAAACTATTTCCCAATTTTTAATCTTTAAAAGATTATGCTCCTAAAGCATCTGCAATAGCAGAAGAAGCATCAGTGTCAACTGCTAAACGAGTTGTATCTGCAATCAAAGTGTGCTTAGGCTCGCCAAGTACAACTGAAGTATTTACATAAATGTACATACCATTGCTCATAATGAAATCTCCATCTTTTCCTGCACGTTTAGCACGAGTCTCGAAGTTAGCTACATCATATTCAGTTCCTTTTGTTGACTCTGTAATTTGAAGATTCAAACTTCTGTCATCACCTGCAATCTTTGGATCAACCATATTGATTTCCAATTCTTCTCCTTCTGCCAATCCAGAAACGTCTATACCGAACTGTAATTGAACGTCTGAAGGTTGTGCAGATAACCAAGAATAACGAGGCTTAGATTGGTTAAATCTTTCATCAGAAGCATTTAAAATTCCTAACAAAGCTGTTGGAGTTTTTCCTGTTTCGATAATTTGTGAGAAAGTTAATTGAACTTTCCCGCCTTTAATTCCTTTTGCTGATACTAATGTTACTTTTTTCATGATAATTTGTTTTAAAATAGTTAAAATATTTATTTATATATCTCCTATAGTACAGACTTTAAAAGTCTAAGAATTAGTAGCCTAGGATAAACTACTATTCTTTCATTAAACCTAAATTAATGTGTAACTACCTTTTTACTGCCTAGCGGCAAATAGTTATCTATGTATGTATTAAGCTTTGTGTTTAAGAAAATAAAATAGCGGTACTTTATCCACAATTTCCCGCTATTTCCCCTTAAACTTTATCTTGGCAATGTTTTAAACATAAACATTTTAGTGTCGTAAGCATATCGTATTGATAATTCATCTGTTGTATTAAAATCTGCAGTTACTGTAAATGCATTTTTAATACTAGACTCATCACCTGTTGCAATATATATTAGTTTCCATTTTTCAGTTATTGGATCAAGGAAAGTAACTACATATTGATTATTTATAGGCAATATTATTTTATATTGAGTAGAAGATATTTTCACTGAAGGAATTTCTTTTTCTAACCACCAGCCAACAAAGGTTGTGTCTTCGTATATTGCTCTTCTAAGTTCCATATCTATGTTGTAAGCGGCTTTAATGTTTACAGTGAATGTCATCGTTTGCGATTGTACTCCTTGACTAATAGTCAGAAGTATCATTAAGATAAATAGTTTCATGATAATTAAGTTTTATAGTTAGTTAATAATAAAAAACCTCTTACTCTAAGTTAATAGAATAAGAGGTTATATAATCGTAAAAGAAAATGGGCTATCCTTTGATAGCAATGCAGTTTATACTGCTCACGATTAATTTTGATTGTGCATTAAAGCTTTATCAGCTAGAGCACTTATTTTCATAGACATATCTAATGTCCATAGTTTAGTAAATTTATACTTAGCTCTGTCTGGTTCTTTGTGACAGTGCTCTCTATATAACTGTTCTTCAATTTTTGTAACAGAATTATCTGATTCGGAAATAACATGTATAGTTAGTTTCTCATCTTCAGAAAAGATAATGTCTAATCTGTACACATAGTCTTTTAAGAAATCCATAGTCTTTAAGTTTAAGAGTTAAAGATATTAAATAATTAAAAGAATCCCTAAAAAAGTTTTAGGGATTCACAGAACTATAAGTTCTTAGTGGAATTTATGGCCTTTACAGCCATTCCTATTAAAAGTTCTATTACAGAACTTAATAAAAGATTGGTGACGATAATGCTTTTTGTAATTATATCCGCGTTTATTAGCAGGATAAGCACCATCATTTGTCTCTGCACTAGCAAATATACTTACTGCGATTATAGCTAATGTTATTAATAATAGTTTCTTCATGATATATATGTTTAATTAAAGGTTAAAAAAGAAATAATCCCTATCATTAAGCTATAAGATAGGGATTAACAGACTTAAAAAGTCTACCTGAACAACAGTGAGGTATAAGATTATCCGTGCTGTTATAAGTGTTATTTAGAAGAATCAAGTAATGCCATACTTGCTATTCCTCCAATTGCAGAACATACTATTATGAAATCCCCCATGTGATTTCCTCCCATCATTAAGATAGTTCCAAATACTAGAGTCACTGCACAATACAGTGAGAATCCATAAGCTAATGCTTTCATAATTTCTAAGTTTTAAAAAATCATTGGTAAAATGTATATTGCATCTAATGCAAGACATGTTATTACAACTGATATCCAATCAGTTGGTTTATCTGCTTTAAAAGCAGGTAGTATACAAAGAGTTATCATAAGTTTAAATTTTAAAGGTTAATAAATACATAAGCAAATCCGCAAAAGCTTATGAGTCATCTAATTTAACGGATCCCTTGGTAGGGTAGATGTTTCTACTAAGATGATTAATCTCTTTTAGCTAATAGATAGCGACAATACACTATATTTCAAGTGCATGTATTTAGTCAGCTATTACAGGAATCACCCATACTGACAGAAGTATTTTAATATTCATCATCAGGAGCATAGTCTTCTTCAAGCATTTGCTCAATGAAGTTCTGTGCTATATCACCGTGTATCTCAAACTTAGGTTTTACAGGTGTAGCTTTTACTCTTATAGTATTATTGATAATATGTTTAAGAGTATTTCTTAAGTGTTGTACATCCATTGTATCAACATCTATTTTTCTGCCATCTTTTGTGGTCCAATATGTCTTTTCCATTTTATAATGTTTTACGTGTACATATAATAATTGCACCTGTTGTTCCCCATCCTAAAAATGACCAGTTAGCAGCCATTAATTGATCATTGCTATCAGCAATAAATAATGCTGCTAAAGATACTGTCATCATAACTAAACATAATATAGTTACTACTGTTGCAAGAGTTATTCTTTTCATAAGTTTAAGTTTAAGTTTATTTTTAAGTTTAATGCATAGATAGTATTCCAACAAATACAGTTATTAAAACTGTTTTTAAGCTGTCCCTATAAGTCATAGGTTAGAAATATTTTTCTACTAAGATTGAGATGCATTCTCTTTTGGATACTCTATACACCCAGTTACTTCTTCCATTTAACCACGGTAGTAACACCGTAGGTTCTGCAATCCCTCTGCACTCAGTTGTAATAGCTCTATTGGCTAAATGAAAGCATAAGTTCATATACAATCAATATTACAACTGCTCACCCTTGGGAAGTGAGTTGTGGTGCATTAAACTCTTTGGACCTCCTGCCTTTGCTTCAAGGTAGGCAGAACCACAATTGAGGTCCTCAAGTATACATAAATAATTAAAAACATCACAGCAAGGTTCTCGTCCTTGCCTAATTCAACGGTAGTCCCCACCCTTATAACATTACCTCTCAGTTAAGAGTCAGTAATAGCTTTTTATACAAGTTGACCTCTTGTAATTGGACTGTGATGTTAAAACTCTCACCCATTGGATACTTATATTGCTATAAGCACAAGGTTGCAACCCTTGATACTCTTTAAGAATTGTACTATAATAATAGGTTTTTCTGACTATCTTAATGTATTATTCCTGCTTGGATGAGAGTAAAAATGATTTTGTTGATGCCCCCTTGAACATACTACAGTACAAAATCTAAAACTTTGAGTAAATGAATCTCTGGTTCAAATGTGTGTCTATTTTACTACTCAACACATTCTAGATATTTTCTTTGTTACGGTCTGTATATCACACAGCACTGAGATGTAAATACATCTAAACTACTAAGAGCAACTATAGCTCCTTGATAAATTAAGCCATACCCTTATTAAAGGATATGACTTATCAATGCTTTAAGCATTCTCGTTACGTAACCAGCTTGGGTTAGTAACTACTCCGTTAACTATACACATGTCTCTGAGTATTAGAACGTTAAGGGTATAAATTAAGTACGTCACGTGTACTAACGTCAAGTATATTCACCGAAAGACTGCGGCTATATTCACCGAAGGACTCCCCGCAAAGCGGTACTCCTTAAAGGAGTACTGCTTTGAAGTGTGGGCTGTTAGGCTTCGCCACGAAGTCCACTCGGTTAGAGTAGTCATCGTCCATTGGCAATGCCTTAACAACTACGTCCAATGTGTGTACTGCCTGCATAAACAGTGAAGCATACGCAGCACCGCATGCCAAGCCGTTAAGGGACTTGTCCTTACGGAACACTACGAGTACTCGAGTCTCGAACTCGCCAGTCATTGCATCATCAGCCCAAACTGGGCACTCAACTTCTTTAATTTGGTGGATTGAAATTTTCATGTCAATAAGTTTTAAGGGGGGATTTGTTTCCCGTCCAAGATTTAGTGGGGGTTGTTGACTGTGATAGAAACCACTTCTGATACATTACAATCATTATAAATATAAAAAAAGAAAAAGGGATAGAACCACTTCTGATACCCCACAATAAAATAAAAATATAATAAGGGGGGGATTACTTACTATGTACTGTAACCACTTCCGACCAATCATACCCAAAAAAATATACAGAATAAAAAATATAAAAAATATAAAATAATATCTAAGGTAAGTGGCTAAACGTAGCTACACACGTACATACATACGTCCGCACCTACTGTGTAGGTTTACCTATACATAGTCCAAAAACTATATAATATTAACTATCAACTAGTTATGGTTTTTTACTACCATGTTTAGTAGGCTCTTACTACCATGTACGTGATAGTAATAACCTAACAAGCAATGGTAGTTGGACTACCACTTACATGATAGTACGTCCCATAACTATAATATTTTATAATTCCTACACAAAAATTAATTATTTATTAACGCCTACTATTCATTAAGTGTTCGATAATAATTAGTACATTTGGGGACACCTTTAACAGATAAGATGAATATTAGAAAAAGAATGTTCTACGATATTGAGGTTTCCTATTTTATCATCAGCGCATGGAGACTAGGATACAATCTCTCAATACAACCCCATCAAATTATTAAGTATCCTGCCATTATCTGTCTCTCCTGGAAATGGGAAGGAGAAGATACAGTACAAAATCTTAGATGGGATAAGAAACAATGTGATAAGACTCTATTAGCAAACTTCATAAAAGAGTTAGACAAGGCCAATCAAATTGTAGCACACAATGGAGACAGATTCGATTTAAAATGGCTACGCACTAGAGCCATCCTTCACGGACTAGAAATGAAACCTAGATATGAAACTATAGATACTCTTAAGATAGCTAAGTCTCAATTCAGTTTTGCATCTAATAAATTAGACGAACTAGGTAAATTCTTAGGAGTTGGTCAGAAAATTCCTACCGACTATTCCTTATGGGATAGAATCTGTCAAGAAAAATCTCCTGAAGCGCTAGACGACATGGTCAAATATTGCGATGAAGATGTTAGATTACTAGAAAGAGTATTTGATAAGATACGACCTTACGGTAAAGCACAGTTTAACTACGGCAAACTTTATGGAGATGACAATTGGTCTTGTCCAGAATGTGGTAATTTAAAAACTACAGTTAGCAAAGCTTATACTACTGCAATGGGTACACGTAGATATTATTTACGTTGTAGAACTAATAAATGCAATACTAATTTCCCAGTAAGTAATAGAACCTACCTTAAAATGATGGAGTGGAAAGTGCTTAACCCTACTATTTAACTATCATTTTCATATATTTTTACTATCAAATTTGGATAGTATCTATATTATTCTGATATTTGTACTATCAATTATGTATATTTGCAATGTATAAGTACAAGGATAATAAAAATAGGAAAATGATAGCAGTGTATCTAGATACAAAAGAAAGTGTATTATTAAAGTCTAATGATAGGACTTTCCATGTACTATTTCACATCTTACGTCAACTAGACTTTGAGAGAAATCTGTGGTATGCAGATAAAGAAAATAAAGTAATCATCATGAACAAATTAGGAATATCACCTCCTACTTTAGACAAGCATCTAGCCTCTCTAAAGGAAAGGGATTTAATAAGGACAGCAGAAACACGTGGAAGATATAGATTAAATCTAGAAATCTTTTCAATGTAATGGCTACTGAGGATAAAATTGGAGAATTTATATCTGAGGATTTAGGAAAATTATTCAGAAGAGAGCAGGGTCTGGCAAATAGTTTTAAAGGTTACTGTGCCAAGCACAATAAAATATTTGAAACATCCATTTGCATGTCAGCATCAGATCCTGTTTTATTCACTTTACAAATTAGAATTAAAAATAAAGATAACAATGACAACAACGGAGAAATTAACAGAAATTAAAAAAGTATTAGCAACTTGTTTTATTAATGCTACGGACAAAGCTATGCAACATGGCTTACAGTTTAAATATACTTCTTACCCAGTGCCTGAAGAAACTGGATGGGCCCTAGATGTTATTGTCAAGGAAGCGGGGTACAGCGAGAGAACTATACAACAGTTTAGATATAAGAAACCTGATGATATAGATATTAAGAATATGGAGTATCATGTTATCTTAGACGTACTAGGTTCCTTAGCACAAGGTGCATTAATCACATGGTACGAAGTAGCTAAGATGCTAGCAACAGACACAGACTTACAAAAAACTATTATAGATGAAACAAAGAAAGGTAATATCACTTCCAACTAATGAGAGTAAGATATATCGTCAAATTCTAGCTTTCATGAATTTCATGTTAAATCTAACTCCACAAGAACGTGATGTATTAGCTGAAATTATTAGACTAGACAATGAGTACGAAGCTCTTCCTGCGGATAAGCGCGCTAAGTTTATTCTCTCTACAGACATGCGTAAGGAGATTAGAGATAATCTAAACATTGAGGAGAAGCAATTTAATGTTATACTATCTAGACTTAAAAGCGATAAAAAATCCTTCATGGGCAAACCCCTATTAGGGGACAACAATGCACTCCATCCGCAGTTGCAATTTAAACCTGACCAAGATGGATTCCAATTTGAAGTAAATCTTATCATGACTACTATTCCTCCAACTACTAAAAAGTTTACAGAGGAATTAGACGAAGCCATTATGGAAAAGAATGAAGACGAGCATAAGTTTATAGAGGAACAAATTTGGAGTGCTCCCGTACACGACCCTGCCATGGAACATGCTAAAGCTACTATCAATGCCGAGAATGATATTGATGCATCTAAAGTGCCCGTATTGGAAGAAGAAGAATTTGATTTTACCATAGCACCTCCTAATGACTAAACAAAAAGAAATACTTTTAGCAATAGCCAAGCGTCACGGGTTGAACATAGGCCAGGCAGAAGAAGTGTGGAATTTAATAGGAGGTAAAATAGCTGAGGTAATAAGTGACTTAGATAAAAAGACAGATGAATTATATGATGATAATAAGTTTCATGTAATTCACATAGATAATTTTGGTAAATTTATTCCTAATAAAAATAGAATAAGACATGCCAATCATTGCTTAAGATTAAAGATAAAAAAAGATGAACGTAACATTTGAAGTAATTAACTCTAAAGGAATTAAAGAAAACATTACTTTCTTTACAATAGATGCCCTAGGTAAAGGTGAGCAAATAAACACTTCTACTATATACAGTAATGGAATGCAATTTACTTGTACAATGCCTCTAGGAGAACTATGGGATAAAGTAAAAAGAATTAAAGATGATGAAAGCGCAGCACGAAAATAATTATTGGGATTTAAACATAGAGCTATTACTTCTAGAAGAGTTTAGTATATTTTATAATAAAGATAAATCTAAACAAAAGGAAGAAAGCTCTAGAATAATGTGGGCTATTAACTACGCGTACAATCCTGAATCTAAGTTTTTCAACTACCCTAATAAACTAGAAGTACTAGCTAAAGACTTTATAAAAATTCCTAAGTTTAAATGGGATACTGTAAAGGATGTAGTAGGAGTTTTTAAGAATCTAGTCTTATCTGACGTTGAACGTTCTCTAGTAAATTGGAATGAGATAATGGTACTGCGCGATAATTCTCTTAAGGATCTTTACAGGGGAGCCATCAAAGCATCTGATACAGATGAGCTAGTCAAACTAGATAAGATGTTAAGCAACACTCCTAAGATGTTTGAGGATTATAAGAAGATTAGAAGAGACTACGAAGAAGAGAAAACTATTAAGAAAGGCAAATCAATTGCCTCACTGTCAGACTCAGGAGAACTATAATTATGCTAGCAGAAATTTGGAAACATAGAAAAGAAATCTTAGAAGGAGTTACTAATACTGTTATAAAATCTAAGATAGTAGAAGAAATTGCCAAAGATAGAATGTCTATCTGTGATAAATGTGAGGAAAAGAAAACAGACGGTTGCGCGGCAATGATAAAAGCATGCTGTAATATCTGTGGATGTTCTTTAGAATTTAAGACAAGAAGTTTAAGTTCTTCTTGTCCAGTAAATAAATGGCCAGCTTTAGAAGAATAATATGTTAATAGAAAACTCTAATTTCCGACTTAAAGATATTCCTAATTTCCATCCGTTATTAGAGCATTATGATCGCGTATCATTTTGGAAAGAAGAGAAACGCAAATGCATAGAAGGTTATTGGGTCTCAGGTAAATGGATGCCAGGGCCTTTATACTACTACGTTAATTTTCACAACATACAATTTGAAGATGAGACTTCTGTAGCACAAGCATTTGGTCTGCCTTTCTTACGCGACATAGATTGGGAGTTATTTCTTATCTACGATGAGTGCAGAGGATTCTCAGGATTTGCTGATGATAAAGTATATACTTGCGACAGAAGATACGGACCTGATAAAGCTATCTCTATTACTCTTAAAAGAATAACAGAAGCAGAGTCACAAAAAATGAAGTACATTCCTGCTAGAGAATACCTAAGAAAGAACCACGGTAAATCCCTAGGTAAGCCACTATACAAAAATGCTGCTAAACATTTTATGTCTATTCAAGCAAGGGGGTCAGGGAAGAGTTACTCTACTTCAGGAATAGTTGCCCATAACTTTCTATTTGATGGAGCAACTGACTATGACGATTACTTAGACAGAAGAAAGCTAAAGCAATATACTTCGTCAGAAAGTATAATAGGAGCTATCGATACTAAATACTCGGAGCCTTTAGTAGCAAAGGTAAAGACTGCATTCGAGTTACTTCCAGGAGGATTTTCCCTAGGTGATGAAGAATATCCTGCACCTCTATTCTCAAGTTACTTTGGGTCTCTACAATCTAATAAATATATTACAGCTAACTTATCTAAGTCTAAGCTGTATCATAGAACCTTTAAAGATAATCCACTAGCAGCCAATGGTACTCGTGCCAATTTAGTAGCACTAGACGAAGTAGGTTTCATGTACAATATAAAGGAATCTTGGGGAGCCATAGAAGCGATACAAGCAGCAAAGACTAAAAAGAATCTAGTTATCTGGGCACTGGGAACAGGGGGACTTGTCTCAGGAAAAGCGGCCCTTTATGCAGAAAGTATATTTAGAAATCCACAAGATTATAATTGCGTTGAGTTTGAAGATATCTTTGAGCACAGAGGAAAGATAGGTTACTTTGTGCCTTACTCATTAGTGCAAAATGAATTTAAGAAAGGACCTAATCTAGAGACAGACGAAGCATTAGCAAGAGTTAATATAGAACACAGACGAGTCATAGCTAAAAAATCACCCGACCCTACGGTATATCAAACAGAAATCATCAACGGTCCCATGGTTCCGAGTGAAGCATTTTTAGTTCTTGAGGGCGCCTTCTTTCCCACCTTGCAGTTAAAAGAGCAACTAGCAGAAGTAGAAGGAGGTAAATATAAAAAGTACACAGAGGCATCCTTTAAGGGTCATATATCGTTTAACTCTAAGAATGAACCAGAATTCTACACACAGCAAGATGCACAACCTATTAGAAAGTTCCCACTTAATAATAACGATGACAAAAAGAGTTGCATAGAATTATGGGTAAAACCACAAAAGAATGACGAAGGAGTTGTACCTAGAGGGGTACATATCGCAGGAATTGACGTTGTAGATAAAGATAAGTCAACTACTGATTCCCTACCGTCTATAGTCGTAATGAATCGTTTTACTCGACAAATAGTTGCCGAGTATACAGGGCGTACAGGGGAAGCAAAAGATTTTTATGAAGTTTGCAGAAAACTACTGCTGTATTATAATGCAATAGGAATGTATGAGAAAAACCTTATTGGTCTTTACAATTACTTTGACCAAATGAAGTGCACATATCTATTGGCGGATACTCCTTATCAGCTGAGATCTACAGATACTTATAAAGCAGGAACTAATACAGCTAAAGGTATTAATGCCTCTGGTACAGTTAATGCTGAAGCAAGAAACATGATTAAATCTTGGTTACAAGAAAGAATATCAGAGAAATCTGAGACAAGAGTGTATGAAACATTATATTCTCCTGCTATGATAACAGAGTTAGTAATGTGGAATCCTAGTGGTAACTTTGATAGGGTGTCTGCACTAGGAATGCTAATGTGGTTAGACTCTACAATGTTCAAAGAGAACGTAAGACTTAAAGAAGATGTTAAAGGTTTTATGGATAATTCTTATTGGGCAGAAATGGGTGTATTAAAAAAGAAACCTATCAATACTATTAATTCCAATTTTTATCCATAAATTTGTATCTTAAATAAATTATTACTATGAGTTCTCCAGTTAAAATGCAAGGATATATTAGTTTCCCTAGACAGAAGCTACCTGATACCAAGAAAGATGACAATTGGTTTAAAAAGAATATAGACTTTGCAGAGCACTTGTTAACCTCTGATGTTAACCTACGCTCTAATTTTAAAAACAAAAAGAGTAACTATAATCTTAGAGCTAACATAATTAACGTTAAAGATTTTGAAAAATATATTAATCCAGACAATCTGGACCTTGAATCATTACCTGCATCTTTTCAGCATGTGGGCATTGAAAATTCTAAGATTAATCTTTTACTAGGAGAGTATTCTAAAAGAAAGAAAGAATTTAAAGCTTATATCTCTGCTAACGATAAAGACGGTATCTCTAGAAAAGAAGAGCAATTGATGGAGCAGATTACTTCGGAATTAACTTCTATGATCAAGAGCACTTCTATCACTGAAGAAGAAATTAAGAAGCGCCTAGAACAATTAAATAAATACCAAACTTACGATTTTCAAGATATAGCAGAAATCACTGCTAATAAAATACTTAAGAAAGAATACAAAGAAGGAGACTTTGATTTTACTTTCTTACGCACATTTGAAGACCTACTAGTTGGAGGTGAAGAAATAATGTATTGTGGAGTACTTGGAGGTAACCCAGTAATGCGAAGAGTAAATCCTATGAATGTCTATACAATGGGAGGTAACTCTATGTATATTGAAGATGCAGATATTATTGTCGAATACGGATATAAATCTGTTGGACAAATAATTGATGATTATTGGGATGAAATTTCTGAGGACGATGTAGATTTCTTAGAAAGAGGAAAAACTGATGCTTCTGCAGGAGGCGGAGGTATAGGACTTAATAGAGATATCTCTGTATATGATTATTACGGAGAACAAGGAGCACTAAGTATTTTCCATCCTAATGAAATGGGAACTAGAACTTTCTCAGGAGCTTTTGACACATACGGAAATGTAAGAGTGTTAAAAGTATGTTGGAGATCGAGAAGAAAGATTGGAGAATTAACATTCTTTGATGATGATGGACAAGAACAAAAAGATTGGGTTCCTGAAGATTACAAGATTAATAAAGACTTAGGAGAAACGGTAAAGTGGATATGGGTTAATGAATGGATGGAAGGTACTAAAATTGCTGACCATATTTATACAGTAATGCGCCCTGTACCTTATGCAAGTAAATCTATAGTTAATAAATCTAAAGGAACCCCTCCGTATGTAGGATCTGTTAATTCTACTAACGACTATAAAGTCCAATCCTTGATGGACGTAATGAAGCCACTCACGTATTCTTACGACATCGCCTACTACAAAAGAGAATTAGCAATCGCTACATACAAGGGTTCTTTTACTGCTTTAAATTCTTCTCTTGTACCTTCAGGTTGGGACCCAAAAGAATGGATGCGATATGTTACTATAAACAAATTTGCTTGGTTAGACCCAACTAATGAAATCCTTAAAGGACCTTCTCAAGGTAAATCCGCGGGAGCTTTTAATACATTAACAGCACAACAAATACAAGTAGGCGACCCTAATGAAATAGGCATGTACACTAATCTGATGTTGGACATAGAGAATACTCTAGGTAAAATTGCAGGTGTTACAGGCGCTAGAGAAGGCCAAATAGAAAACAGAGAAGCAGTAGGAAATGTAGAAAGAGAAGTTGCACAAACTAATCATATTACAGAAAAGTGGTTTGCAATAGATGCTAACTTCCGTAAAAGAGTTCTTACTAAGTTCTTAGAATGTTGTAAATACTCTTATAAGAAAAATCCTAAGAAAGGGCAATTTTTACTTGACGATATGGGGCAAGTGATGATAAACAATTTTGATGAATTTGTATCTACAGAATACGACTTACACGTATCTAATTCTACGGCAGATACGCAGTTGTATAATGACTTAAGAGCTTTAGCACAAGCAGCTATCCAAAATGGACAAGCTACTATTGCAGACTTAGCAGCTATATCGCAATCAGAATCTGTGCAAGAAGTTGCTAGAAGACTTGATGATTCTGCTAGAAAAATCAAAGAGCAGAATGATGCAATGCAAGAAAAACAACTTGCTGCGCAACAGGAAAACGCTCAAATGCAACTGAAAGAAAAGCAAGATACTCGTGCTTTTGAAGCAGGTGAGGCAGAAAAAGATAGAGATCTTAAACGCGAAGAAATAGCTTCTAAAGAAAGAATGCATGAATTAGGCCAGTTATCTACTCACGTTAGAGAGATAGAAGGACGCGAAGACATGGACTCTGATAGCAATGGTGTAGCAGATTATTTAGATATCAAACGCACAGACGTTGATGAAGAATATAAACAAAATCAAATTAGAATAGCCGAAGCCAAACTAGCTGAACAGATAAGATCTAATACTGCTAAAGAAGAAATAGCAAGAGAAAAAGCAACTAAACCAACTAAATAAAGCTATAGCCCTATAGGAGAAATCATAAAAAATATATGGGCTATTTATAAAAATTATTTTAATATTGTAACTAATTAACGACAGCAAATATGAGTGAAGAGATTAACGACCTATTTGAAGGACTTCAAATAATGTCAGCAGCAGAATTAAATTCAGCCGTGGAATCTAAAAATGAAGACGGAGAATCTTCAAAGGAAGATGGGGAAGAATTTACTTTAACTCCAGTAGTAGCAGAAAAAGGAGATGACGATACTACTAGAGAAAATAAAACAGTAACAGCGAGAGCTGAAACTAATTCTAATTCTAGCGAGAATAAGAATGAAGTAGTTTACAAAGCCTTGATGAAGGAGCTAGTTAACTCAGGAGTTTTAACCGTTGAAGAAATGGAAAAACTAGATGAGATGCCAGGAACCTTTGATTCAATTAAAGAGTTGGTAAACAAAACAGTTGAAACAAATTTTAAAGCTAAAGAGAATAGCTGGAAAAGTAACATGTCTTCTGCAAAGAAAAGATTTTTAGAAATCGAAGATGCATTTGACGAGACTGACCAAGCAATCTTAATGGCACAGAGATTAGAGTTCTTTGATACAGTAAGTATAGACGCAGTTAAAGCTGACGTAGGTTTGCAAAAGCAAATTTACTACGAGCAGTTGAAAGCTAAGAATTTCTCAGATGCAGATGCACTAGAAGCAATTGAAGATGCAGAGGCTATTAATAAATTAGAGGAAAAGTCTTTAAAGGCAATCCCTGAGTTAAAAGCAATGTCTCAACATGTAGTTAATCAGTCTAGAGATAACAAAGAGTTAAAAACTAAGGCAGAACAAAAAGCTCAGATGGATGCTTTTGAAAATCTACTAGGACATATAGATTCTAGAGAAGGTTTTATAGATGGTTTAAATCTTAATAAAGTCTCTAAAGATAAGTTAAAAAGCAACATAGTAAACCCTGTTTACACGGACCCTAAATCAGGAAAAGAGTTTAACAGTTTAATGTATAAGCAACAAAGAAACCCAGTAGAGTTTGAAATGTTGATTAACTACTATGACACATTAGGCTTATTTAACCTAGACAAAGAAGGAAAGTTTAAACCTGATATTACTAAGTTAAAGAACGTAGCAAAAACAGCAGCTATCAATGAACTAGATAAAGTCATTGCAGCTGAAGAACAAAGAGGAGTAGGTCGTAACACATCTATGGAAACCTCACAAAAAACAGAAGGTATACTTAGTCTCCTCGAAAGAGCGACTGGTGGAAAATAAAATAAATTTATTCGTTTAACAATTAATAACAAAAAACAAAAATGGCTCAATTACTCCCATTACAACGGTATGAAGCTAAAGATTACAATGGTTTGGTTACTGATAACCACTTCCATTCTTTGTATCAACAAAAACCTCAGTTGATTAGTAATGTAATTAAACAAATTTACAAGACTAACCTACAAGGTAAATTACGTGAATTCGTAGATCGTTTCCCTGTAAAAGAAGTGGAACAAGAAAACGGATTTTATAACTGGATGTTGCAAGGTCAACACGATAAAAATCTTCCTCTAGTAGATGCTGAAACTATTGACGGACGTACTATTTCTGCAGGGACTTTCCCAGCAAACATTGGTGCTAACGGAGAACGTTTCTACTTAATCTTTGACGAACCGTTGTTTGAAGAAACTAACGTACTTCGTGGAGAAGTTGATGATTATCACTTGTTGGTTAAGAAAGCGATGGACGCAGGTTCTCGTTACAAAGTTGAAGTTGAATTAGTAACTGATAACTCTACTAAGTCTGTTCCTTCTGAGGAATTGTCTATCGGAGGACGTTGGTCTAAATTCTATTCTCTTTCTCCTTCTACATTATCTTACCAAGGTGCTAAACCTTATTTCACTTCTCCTTGGAGAATGGAAAATCGTCCTTCTACATTACGTATGGAGTATGAGGTTGCAGGTAACACAATCAACAAAGGTAAAAACGAACCATTAGAGTTTGGATTTAACTACAAAGGACAACAAGAATCAATTTGGATTAACTACCAAGATATGGTAGCTCATCACCAATGTGAAGAAATGTTTGCTCGTATGTTGATGTACGGTAAGAAAAACTGGACAGCTGACCACAAGTATTTGAACAAAGATGACAAGACTAAATATGCTATCGAATCAGGTGCAGGTTTCTTTGAGCAAATTGCTCCATCTAACGTTCACTACTATAACTCTTATGACCTTGATTGGCATTTAGAATTATTGTTAGACATGGGTGTTGGTAAAATTGAAAGAGGTAAGCGTGTAATTCACTTGTTAACAGGAGAATTCGGTGCTATTGAAATCTCTAAGCAAATCCAAGCTAAATCAGGAACAGGTAAATTTACTGTAATCTCTGATAAGTTCTTAATGAGTAACACAGACCCAGGAAACTTAGGTGGTAAAAACACTAAAGGTTTAATGGAGCCGCAGTGGAACGTGTACGAATGGTACAATGGAGTTGTTATTATGGTTGAGATCGTTGATTTCTTCGATGATGATGTTTACTTCCCTCAACGTCACCCAGATGGAAAAGGTCTTGTAGAATCTCACAGAATCTTAGCTCTTGATTATGGCGACAATGCAGGTATCTACCGTGTTAAGCCAAAAGGAGTTCCAGATTACAATTGGGCATATATCCCAGGTATGAGAGACCCGTTCTCTCCTGCAGGTAAAGGTTCACCTAAAATGGTAGCTTCTCCAGTAGACGGATACTCAGTACACTTCCAGAAGTGGGGTGGATTGATGATTGAAGATCCTACTAAAGTAGTAGATTTACGTCTTTCAGTAGAGAGATAATAAATATAAAAAATGTATCCCCTTGGAGCTAATCACTCCGAGGGGGCATTTTTAATAAGAGAATTAATAATTGACAGCAAAATAAATGGAAACAACGACAGCAGAAAAAGTGGTTTACGGTACATTTCTACAAGATAGAATTGTTGCAGTAAAACCAGTAGAATCATCAGGGAAATGGAGTACCCTATTAGTATCTGGACAGGACAATAAAAAAGACCCGTTCATTTATAACAAAGCAAAACGAAGCTACCAATTGCCTCTTAACAATGCAAACTTAGGTGGAGGAGTTAAAGTAATTTTAGACGATCAAAAGAGAGTTAAAATTCAAAAATACATGGAGTCTTTTCCTAACGGAATGACCCAAAAAGAGTTCTTTGAAAAAGAATTAGGAGTAAACTTAAACCCTACTCTTAAGGCTGAAGAAAACTTCTGGAGAACAGACAGAAGAGGTAGAGTAGTAATGACTAAAGAAGGTACTACACTAAATCTTAATCTTTCCCTAGACATGCTTAAGTATCTTATACTTATAGCTAATAAGTCACTAGTATCTCCTTCGTATGAAGATAGAACATTGAAAGCGACTTATGAGTTTATGATTGTAGACGAAAGCAAAGTAACTACTAAGAAATTAGCAGAGGCAAGTGTTAAGGCAGATGCGTTTATTAAGTATGCAGAAATTACAAATAGTAAGAAAGCTACTATTGGATTTATTAAATCCCTAGGTAGAACTATTCCTGCGACCGCAAGTGAAGAGTGGATAAAAAATGAAGTCTTAAATATTGCAGATAGTAATCCTGCATATTTCTTAGAAATTGTTAATCATCCTCAATATAATGAGCGTATCTTTGTACAAGAAGCTGTAGAAGCTGGTGCAATTATCCGTAAAGGAGAGAAAAGATATACTTTAGATAACGGGTCTGAGTTAGGAGATATGACAGATGTTATTAACTACTTACTTAACCCTGATAATCAGGAAGTAAAACTTAGAATTAAAGCAAAAATTGATTTAGCAAAACGTAACTAATTATGACTGCAAACGAAATGGCTGATGCATTAGAATTAAAACTAGACAGAAGTGATAGTTTTGGTTCCCCTGGATATGAAGATTTTGAATTATCTTCTGTTCTAAGTGAAGCTAATAGTTTATATGTTAAGAAGTACTTTGATGAATTAAACAACAGAAAAGGTAAAGGCTTCCAAGAAACAGAAATTAGAGACCAAGGTTTGGGAGCGTTAATACTAGACGCTCCCTCCCTCGTTTCTTCAGCTTCACAAGTTGGTGTAATAGTCAACCCTAATGTAGTTGGAAAGTTCTTTGACTTACCGTTGAACCATATGTATACTATCTATGAAGAATGTACAATAGATAAAATAGAATGTGGAACAGCAGAAACTAGTATAGTTGCTTATGTAACTCCAATAGCTCATACAGAAATGCAGAGATTTAATTGGAGTAAGTATAAGAAACCTTTCTATAATATTTCAGGAGACTCAAGAGTTTGGAGATCTGAATTTTCTAGACAAGTAACTGGAATTAATCCCGCATCACCTGCAACTGCAAAGAGGCATGAGATGTTTACAGACGGTACTTTTAACATTACAGCCTATCACATGCGCTATGTTAAAAACCCTGAGAATATAGTAGTAGATAGAAATACTCCTACTAACCAACGTAACTGTGAACTAGATACTTCTACTCACATAGTTATAGTAGACATAGCAATGAGCTTAATGTCTGATAGAATAAGAGAACAAAGAGTACAAAATATTGAGCAATTTAAAGAGCTCGAATAAATAATAATATAACAATAACAATTTAAAATTAAAAAAAATGTTAAGAAAAGCAAACAATGTATTTAGCGTATTGCTAAATGACGCTTCTAAATTAACTTCAGCGTTACCAGCAACAACTGCAGGTGTAGTTGTAACTGATGCAAATCTTGAATCAGGAGCAATCGTTGTAACAGATTTAGGATTGCAGAGATTAAGTGCTGCTGAATACACAGCATTAGCTAACAGTGACCAATTTCTTGTAGTACAAGGAAAAGGTGTTGGAAAACCTCTTATGAAGTCTCCAGTTTTAACTAAAGGTAAGATTAAGTTAACTGCAGCTCGTTTTAAAGCAGCTGTTCAACAAGTAACTACAATTGGTTATAACGGAACTACAGGAGTACTTCCTACAGCAAACAATACTTCTTATTTTATTAAAATTAGAAAAAGAGATAATGATGCTGCTAACCGTTCTCAACCAATGAGTTTATTTGCAGGTCCAGTTAAGACTGACGCTACAGGTACTCAAGAAGAATTGGCTTTCTTGTTGGCAGTTAATGGTTTAAAGAACTTTAAAGATGAGCCTGCAAATGGTTACTTGAAATTTGAAGTAATTTCTAACGGAACTCTTGCAGCTATTGGTGCAACTACTTTAGCAGCTACTGTAGGTTCTAGATTAGTAACTTATTCTGCAGCACACTCTTTAGTAGTAGGTGATTTAATATTTATTGCTGGAGCAACTTATAAAGTAGCAGTAGTTCCTTCTGCAACTACAATAACTTTAAACTTTGCATTCCAAGGTACAACTGTAACAGCTTTAGCAACAGGTACTACTTACGCAACTACTCACGGTTTATTAACTGTGCCTACTGCTTTTGGTATCCGTCTTACAGGTAAACCAGCACCGTTTGATGTAAATCAATTCCGTGATTATTATGCTAATCGTTTTACTGCAACTTTCTCTGATAGTTCAACTTTGAATACAGCAACTACAGGAGCTCGTAACGGTAACGGTGTATGGCAACAAGTTGCTATGGATGAGTACATGAACTATGGTTTTGAAGGTCAAAACAATCAGTTAGCTACTCCTTCTGTTCCTCGTGACCAAGTAGTTAAAATCCCTGGTGTAGGAACTGCAACAGCTTTAACTTCTAAGTATTGCGCTTTAAACATTGCTTGGGAAGAGTCAATTGGTACTCTAGTAACTATGGCAGGTGGAAAAGGTAACGTAGTAGTTTATGTTAATCTTACAGATAGTGCAGGTTTAGGAAAAATTTCTACTCCAACAACTACTACAGGAAATGAGTTTATCACAGTATTTGGAGGTCCTACTGCTTTTGGCGTAGCTGCACTTACAGACTTGGATGAGCAATAAAATGTAATTCTCCAACCCTCAGTAGCCCGTCACGAAATTTTGCTGTCGAGTGATGGGCTACTATATTTATTTTTATTACCTTTACTAAAATTTCAATCCTATGAGTTTACTTCCTCAAATATCTTTATCATTAGGAAACAAATGTAACACTGTAACCATTGAAGAGTTAACAGGTTTATTTGTAACTGATACCAACATAGGAGGTTGGGGAGGCCCTAATATTGATACTAGTGTTATAACTTATGCAGCAGTTAATGTATTTCCTTACACAGGAAGTGTTATTTCAGCATCGGGCACAGGAGAAATCACAGGAACTCTATTTACAGACACTACTCATATTTCAGGATTATTTCAAATAGGACAACAACTTATTGGTACGGGAGTTCTACCTGGAACTACTATCATAGCAGTTATTACAGGCACAGGAAATAACAACGGAGGAACTTATATTGTAAACTACTCTCAAACAGTATTACCAACTACTATCGCAGGTATACCTGTATTAGCTTCTTATCCATTATTTGATGGTACAGTTGACGTATTCTCAGGATTACCTTCTGCACCAACTCCATCACCTTTTATAGCACTTCAAGACCAACCTTGGTCTAACGTTGACGGAATTTATGAAATTGTTTATACAGTCACAGACGGTGTAGATGTTTATACTAATGAAACTCAACATGAATTGTTCATTTGTAATTTATGTAATTGCAAAGATAGTTTAGTAATTAAACTTATTGATGCTTGTTCTACTATCGCTGTTAAAGCTTTAAAAGAACAAGTTGATCAAATGGAAGTATTTATTTACGGAATCCAATCAGCATTCAGCTGTGGGGATTTTGATACTGCTGAGAATATTATCACAGCAGCAACTAATTATTGTACAACAATATCTAACTGCAGCGGTTGTGGCTGTGGAGGAAATTGCTAAAAATTATAAATTATGGGTGGATGTAAAGATTGTAAAGGTATAACACTTTTTAAAGGAGCTGACGGACGAGGTATTGTTTCTATTACAGATAATGGAGACGGTACTTTAACTGTGCTTTATACAGATGGGACTATTTATATTACTCCTGATTTTACAGGTCCACAAGGAATCCAAGGAATCCAAGGATTACCAGGAACTAATGGTACTAATGGTACAAACGGAACCAATGGTACTAATGGGGTAGATGCTCCTGTTCAAGTTGTAGATATTGGTGTGTGGGATATGGATATTACAGACTCTGTAACTGTTCCACATGGATTGACTCTTTTAAGTATTAGAGCTGTTGACGCATTAATTTATGATACTGATGGCAACTTTAAATATAGATTAGATTATCTTGATGGTGCAAATGTACAAGCAGGATCGGTAGGCGCTATAAATAGTACTACGGTAGAATTACGCAGACTACGAGGAGGATTTTTTGATTCTATTAATTTTTCAGGAATAGGTAATAGAGGTTACCTAGTAATTAGATACGTATAACTTTACTATTATAGATTTTAATGTGCACTCCTACTTACATAGAAATTACAGAAGATATTAATCCAGATATTTTATGCTTCTTTAAATTAGTTTGGCAAGAACAATGTGATTTTGCTCAATGCGTTTATAACTATGTACAATTATTACAATTTGGGGCAGCACCTTGCGATGCCTTAGACGAACTAATGAATAAAAGAAGAGCTCTAGAAATTCTTAACTGCTATGATGTTAGAGATATTCCTGATAATACTACAGATTATAATATCTTAACTTACGCACAAATTAAAAAATTATTAAATTAACTACTATGATAACTTACGAAATAAAAATACCAATTACTGCAGATATTAGAGAAATCTTCTTTAATAGAAATACTAATAAATTATCCTATAAAAACGATTTAGGAATTATTTTTCCTTTAGATCCTGTAGCAACAAGTACTCCTACATTACAACAAGTATTAACTGCAGGTAAAACATTAACAAATGATGCTAACTTTCAAGGAATAAATGCAGGTTTAAATAATACAGGAGTGCATATAGTAGGATTAGGAGAAAGTGCTGGTAGTGATAATACAGGTTCCTCTAATGTATTTTTAGGATGGGCAGCAGGAGCTTCTAATACAGGAAGTAATGTAGTTTCTTTAGGACTTTTTGCAGGAATAGGTAATACTCAATCAAGTAGATTTATAGTAGCTAACACAGAGATGCCCACTTTTGCTAACCATGCTGCAGCTGCTTTAGCAATTACTGTTCCTTTAGGAGCAAGTGCTGGAAGCACGTACATGTATCACAATCAGGCTACCAACAGTATAGGAGCAGTTAGATTATAATTATTAAATAATTAATAAACAATATTATGTCACAAAGAGAAGTAGCCATAACAGGTGGTCCTAGTAATACCAAAGCAATGGTAACTGGGCAAGAAGAGTTATTAGTTAAAGTTAATGCTTTAACTCTAACAGGATCTAACCTAGACGCAAAAACAAGAACTTCTAATATTCTTAGAACTACTACTACTGGAACAATTGCTGCAGGAGCTTATAGTGTTTCTTTTGCAAACACTAACACAGTAAATGCTACCGTTAAAACTGTTATTTTAAAACCAGGAGAAACTATTAATTTTGATGCAGGAGCTATGAACAATACCTTAGATGCTATTCCTTATGTAGCAACAGGTACTGAGTTACTTATTATTTCTATTACATAATAATGTCTACACATATAGACATATCTCCTAACTCATTTGGGTATTTAACTAGACTATATAGTCAGACTAATTCTAGTACTCCTATAACTGCTACCGTATCTGAACTATCATTATTAGATGGTGGAGTTGGTAGTAAGGTAATTCCTGCTAATGGATTCCAAGTAGGAGATAGTTTTAGAGCTGTACTTATTGGACACATATCTTCAGCTAATAATGAAACATTAAGAATTAGAGTTAAGGCTGGTAGTATAGTTTTAGCAGATACCTTAGCTATGACGCTTCCTGCTACCGCTTCTAAACATTGGAAATTAGAAATAGATTTTACAATTAGAACTATTGGAGCAGCAGGAGTAGCATCTATTGCTTCAGGAGGAATGTTTACTTATTCTAAAACAGCAAGTGCTGCATTTGAAGGAGTAGGGTTTAGTGGTATTAATAATACAACTTTTGATACTACTATTTCTAATGAATTATTTGTAACAGGACAATGGGGTAGTACCAATTCTACTAATTCTATATTCTCAGAAATATTTACTTTAACAAAAACTTACTAATGAGTACACAAATTCAGATAACTCCTGCTTCAGGTTTAACGATAGGAACTACTGCTATTACTTCGGGAACAGTAGGGAGAATTTTGTTTGATGGAACTGGTAGTGTAGTTCAAGAAGATTCAAACTTATTTTGGGATAACACAAATAAACGTTTAGGAATTGGTGCAACTCCTTCAACTTCTGTAAGGTTAGATGTAAGGTCGCAAGGTGCGTTATCAACTGATATAGCTTTTAGAGTTAGGAATAGTGCGGACACAAAAAATCTTATAACCGTTAGAGGAGACAAAACGATTGAATTAATAGCCGATACACCTGCAACAAATGGAGGTATTTCTATCACGTCAAGTGCATACAATGAGCCTATAATAAATATGTATGACTCTTTTGCAAATAAAAAATTAATCATAGACACTTCCAACGCATTAATAAATTTAGGCGGAAATGGGAATATTAAAATTGGCTCATTAACCACAGCAAATAGTTATTTAGGATTAGTTACTCCAACAACAAATAACAGATTTCTTAAGCTTGTTGATAATTTTGCCAATGAATATTTATCTTTGGGTGGAAATGCTTATGATGGTACGGGTGGAATTTCTCTAACTTTAAAAACCACTACAAACACTGGGGCTACTTTTGTAACATTCTCAAAATCCGACAACACTAATAAAGTTGTAATAACCGACCAAGCAAATGTTGGAATAGGTCAAGCAACATTCGGAACATCCTCAAAGTTTGTTTTAGCAATTGCAAATGGAACAGCCCCAACAACTTCACCAGCTGATGCTTTTCAACAATACTCAGCTGACATCGTAGCAGGAAACGCTGCCCCCCACTTTATGACTGAAAATGGAGGAATAATTAAACTTTATCAACAAGCAACGGGAGGTACAGCTTCTACCTTTGTTGCAAACACATCATTAATAGCAAATGACACAGCAACATTTGATGGCTATACAATAGGTCAAGTAGTAAAAGCATTAAGAAATTTAGGTATTTTAGCATAAAAAAACATAATTATGGCAATTTTAATTAAAGCAAACAAAGAAAAGAGTATTACAATTTTAGGTACTGAATTGAATTTAGAAAGCATCTATGCACGACTTGAATTCGCAGCGAGAGCAGATGGTAAAACGCTTGAAATCTCAGTAGCTACATACGCAAGTAGAGCAACTTTTGAAAGTAATCAACCTATCTTTACAGATGTTCAACAAGGTAATTTTATAGTTGAGATTTTACCAACTGAATTGCAAGATATTAATGCAGCTAATAAATACGCAAGTTTAGCTTATGAGCAAATGGGTTATTCAACTGAGATAATACCCGTATAAAAATGAGAAAGACAGTTTATGTACTGGCACTAATTACTTTAATTATCTCTTGTACTCCACAGAGAAGACTAGAAAGATTGCTCAGAAAACACCCTGAGCTTACTTCTGTTGACTCTATTACTATTCATGATACTATTAGAGTAATAGTTCCTGAAGTACACTTAGATACCGTTGTAACACTACAACAGTTATATGATACAGTTTACTTAGAGCAAGAACAACTTAAAGTAAAAGTATGGATGGATAGATATAATAAGGTTTACATCCAAGGTAAGTGTGATACCGTGTACATTGATAAGATAGTTACAAGAAAGATTCCAATAAGAATATATGAGAAGACTCCGCTATGGAAAAAGATTATCAATTGGATTTTTGTATTTTTACTAATTATAACTGTTATCTATACCTTATATAAGGTGGCTAAGTCTAAACTATTTTAAAATGAAAACTATTATCTCTACCCATATAATGACTATTTTGAAAACACTACTTTTATTTTTTGCGCCTATTAATGGAATTATAATACTTGTTATATTATCAATCTTGATAGACACAGGGTTTGGTGTTTGGAGAGCATATAAGACAGGACAAGATGTTTCGTCTAAAATATTTAGACATGGATTAATTCCTAAAATGATTTCTTATGTAGTTGCTATAATGTTAGTTTATGCTGCGGACTTTCTTTTGATAAATGTTATTACACATTCTGTTATAAGTATAGACTTCTTATTTACAAAAGTAATTGCACTTGTTCTTCTTTCTATTGAAGTAAAAAGTATAGATGAAAATTTTACTGCTGTAAAAGGATATTCTTTTCTTAAGAAGGTTATTGACTTAGTAATGAAAGCTAAAAACATAAAAAAGAACTTAAATGAGCTTAACCCATAATTCTTCAAGTATAATGGATACATTCTTATCTAAATTAAAAGAGCAATCTTTTATTATTATACTAATGCTTGGGGGATTATACTACCAGAACAAACTATTTGAAGAGCAAATAGAAATAATGCGTAATAGGGAAGCATACTTAATTCAACAGAGAGATAAGTATGTAGAAGATATAATTAATAATAAATAAATGAGTTATAGTTTTTTAAATACAGAAAAATCTCCAAAGATTCTTGTTCAAGCAGTTAAGCTTATGGGAACAAAAGAGGTTGTAGGTAAAGTACATAATCCAGTTATTATGGGTTGGGCTAAACTCCTTGAACTTCAAAAAGTTTATACTTCAGATGAAATTCCTTGGTGTGGATTATTTATTGCTCACTGTGCTGATGTAGCAGGATTAGAAGTAATAGACAAACCATTATGGGCTTTATCATGGGCTAAATGGGGAACTAAAGTTACTGAACCTATGTTAGGTGATATTCTTACATTTAAAAGAGATGGTGGTGGTCACGTTGGAATCTATGTAGGAGAAGATGAAGCTTGTTATCACGTTCTTGGTGGTAATCAAGGAAATGCAGTATCAGTAACAAGAATTGTTAAATCAAGATTGTATCAAGCAAGAAGAACTACATGGAAAGTTGCTCAACCTGCAAATGTCCGTAAAGTATATTTAGATGCTAAAGGTATTGTCAGTAAAAATGAAGCATAATGAAAATAAGAAACTCTTGGAAATCACGGAATAAACAATGGGATAAGTTTGCCATTAGATGTAGATTAGGTGCTGTAGATGTATTTACTGTAGAAATAGATATCTCTAGAGAGTTCTACATGATAACAGTGCTAAACTTTACTATTAAAAATAGATAATTATGGCTAAGATTTCTAATTCTGACACAGGAAAACAAGTTACTTCTAAAGTAAGTAGACCAGGAATACATGCTAAAAGCAGAAGTTCTAAGTTAAAAAGCTCTAAGAATTATAAAAAAGCTTACGCAGGACAAGGTAGATAATTAATAAAATAATCGTATATTTGCTATTATGTTATCATTACAAGATTTACAGGCACAATTAGATGAAGCTCTTGCGATTAACTCCATAGAGTCATCTTACTCGTATGAGTTCTATACAGACTTAATTAACGAGCAAAGATCTCTATGGCTAAGAAATGAATATAATAAAAACAGAAGCATTGATCCTTATATTATTCAGGATCTAAATTGCCTAGAACTAGAACCTGTTAGTCCTATTGATTGTTGCATAACAGTTCCTACGGGATGTCAAGTACTACGAACTAAAAAGAAAATACCTAATACTATAGAATTCTTTTTTACTAAAGGAATAGTTTCAGTGGGCTCCGCAGATATAATGCAACCTAGATTTTTACTAATAGATTATTCTAGAGTGCCTTACGTAGGCAACGGAAGAACAACTAAGAATTCTGTATATGCTTTTCTATATGGAGGCTATATGTATGTTACTAGTAAGAATCCTAGTAATATGATGCTTAAATATATTACAGTTAGAGGAATTTTTGAAGACCCAACATCTTTAGGAGATTTCTTAAATTGCGAAACTAATCATAGTTGTTGGTTACCAACAGACCCTTATCCTATTAATCAATGGATGTGGGCATATATTAAACCTTACATATTACAACAGTTGATTCAAAAAGGAGGTTTCCCTTATGATAATGCTAATAATGCACAAGACCAAAGAACAGATTCTCCAGGCCAAGGAGGCGGAGGAGCACCACAACAACAACAAAGTGGAGGACAGTAATAATTATTTAAAAAGAGGTAAAGGAAAACTTGCAGGAGGAATTAAGAAAGCTGCTTTTTTTTCATTTTATCAAAAGAATGCCAAAGAAACATTAGTAGATAAACCTGCTTATAATGCTTTTGTAAAAGATTTATTAGAAACTTACAGCACAGCAGTTGTAGAAACAGGTTTAGAATTAAAGATTACTAAAGTAGGAAAATTAAGAATACGCAGTAGCCATCTTAATTTTTTTAAAGTTAATGGAGAAAGATCTAAAAGTCTTAAACCTAATTGGCAAGCAACTTGGGAATTCTGGCATGTTAAATATCCAGGATTAACTAGAGATGAGATTGTAAATACAACTAATAAGAGAGTTATATATCACGAGAACGATCATACAGACCAAGAGTTTTATGAGCATTATTGGGATAAGGTAACTGCTAATTTAAAATTTAAAAGTTTTTATACTTTCAAAGCTTCTAGACAATATTCTAGATTAATAGCTAAGATAGTAAAAGACCCAAACCGTAAAGTATTTTATTATGGATAATGAAGCAATAGAAAACGAAGGTTCTTCAAAAGGAGTAGAATCAATAGTAAAGATTACTAGAAAAGAATTTGAAGACGGTAGTCACGAAGAAACTAAAGTAGAACAAGTAGACGGAGGATTTATTACTACTATCTGTAAAAGATACAAAGATAAAGACGGATGCTGGCAATACTCAGACGAAAAGTCTGTAAGCACAGAAGACCCTAACAAAGATGAGTCTTCTGAAGGAATCGCAAGTAGATTAGAATCAGTACTTAAAGGCCTAATGTAATGTACGCAGGAAAGACAGTTTCATATAAAGCAATCCTTGATAAAACCATCAGGGATTTCGGCTTTAACTACGATATCCACGAAGAGGAAGGAATAGAATGGTTAGCAGAATTTATGGCTCACACTAATGTAGGTGTGACTATGGAGGAGAAAATTGCTTATATTGAAATCTGTGATGGACGCGGAGATTTACCTTTTGATTTATACAAAATAGGGCAAGTAGCTCACGTTACAGGTGTTGCTTCTATTGAGGAAGCAGAATGTGGAGGAGGTAAAATGTTTCCAATGCGTTGGAAAACAGATTACTTTCACAAGAGATATCACCGTGACGAGCGGGACTACACTACTGAATCTAGAGAAACTTACACAGTTGGCCAAGGATACATTTTCCCATCAATGCATGCGGGAATACTAGCAATGTCTTACAGCGCTATTCCTACGGACGAATGTGGCTATCCTACTATTCCTGCAGAACAACAATGGTTGGAAGCAGGAGCACATTATATTGCTCATAAAATAGCAAGAAAATTGTGGATACGCAACGAATTAACCGCTGATAAGTTTCAGATTATAGAACGAGATAAAGAATGGTACTTTGCTCAAGCAGTTAATCATGCTAAACAATGGCATAACGTTGATGAAGCAGAAAGTGTTAAAAACAGTGTAGTAAGAACTATACCTGACCTACAAGCACATGCTTCTTTCTTTGCTAATATGCAACTCCCTGAACAACGTAAGTTTAGGCCAAAAGCAGGCATAGGTTTAGTATCTACTATTAATGTTATTAGTCAAAGTACTCAAGGAGGTAATCCAGCTACTACATAATGGAAAAACAAGTTAACGCATACCAAGGAATGAATAAGGATGCTGGCTATGACAGTATCCCTAATACTCATTATATTAATGCCGTAGATATTAGAATAACTACGACTACAGGAGAATCTATGGGGTCTTTTACTAATATAAAAGGTAACGTAGAATCTTTTTCTGTGCCCCAAGAAGGTTCAGGATTGAGCGAGATAATTGGATATACTACAATTAGAGATAAGATTATTTTATTTGTAGCAGATGATTCGGGAATTGGTGGTTGGATTTATTTAGTAAAATACAACCCTGCTACTAGAGTAGTAGATAATTCTATATATCCTGAGTTACTATATACAGCAACAGAGTTAAATTTTAATAAAACAAATCCTATCGAAGCTATAGGAAGATTCGAGTCTGACTGTATTCAAAGAGTTTACTGGACAGATTTTGAGAACTACCTAAGATCGATTAATATTTCTGACCCTAACATTCTTACATTCGATCCTAACTTAATAGATATCTTTCCTGCAGTAACTTACCAACAGCCACTGTTAACAGCTATTTTAGGAAGTGGAAGTTTGCTAGTAGGAGAATATCAAGTTGCTTATCTTCTACGCACAGATGACGGTAAAGAAACACTAATATCTCCTCCTAGTAATTTAATACACATTACTGATACTTCAGAATCTTTAGGACAGTCTGCACAATATCGAGGAAATATTAAAGGAACTAATTCTGGAAAAGCTATTCAAGTAACTATAGATACTACCGACTACGTAGGGGTATTTAAAGAAATGGATATTATTTCTGTATTTCATGAAGATTTAGCAGGAACTCCTTCAGTTACATATATAGAAACTAAAGATGTTATTGGAACTTCTTTACAATTTACTATAACAGGAAACGAGACAGGGAGTTTCCCTATTGAATTTTTTACTTATACTCTTAAGAACTACCCTTTTAAAACTTGTAAAACTCTTACACAAAAAGATAATTCCTTAGTAGTAGCTAATATTAAATCTTCAGTTTTTGATGTACAAGCAATAATACCTGGAATCTTTGACGCAAAGACTAAAAGATATAATTATTTAGGTAACGATTGGAATACTGAAAATCCTCTTGGACCAGTTAAAACAGAACTAGATTTAGCTTTTAATACTAACTATAATTTAGATGCTCATTGGGATTCTGATTGGCATGTAAACGAACAGTACCGATATAAATCTGACGGAGTTACTCTAGGAGGAGAAGGTCCTAATATTAGTTATAAATTTCATTTAGAAAAGTTTACTGTAGATGGTAATAATGCTACCGTAGGATTTGCTAACGTAGCTAACGTACCTGATACATATGCGCATGATTTACAAGACGGTTACGTTTATAACAATACTACGTACCCCAACAATGCCTCTCCTTTTATCTCAGGATTGTTGCGAGGTTATAAACGCGGAGAAACTTATAGATTTGGTATAATCTTTTATAACGTAAAAGGAGAAGCTTCTTTTGTAGAATATATTGGAGATATTAAATTCCCTGATATCTCTGAACAAGATGCTACTCCTAATTCATCAGGAACTGACTATTTTCCTCTTAGTAACGTAGCATCATCAAAAACTACTGCTTATGCTATGGGGATAGAATTTACTTTTAATTTTCCGCCTGAGTTACTAGCAATTATTACTAGTTATCAAATAGTAAGAGTAAAAAGAAACATTGCTGATACTAGGAGATTAACTCAAGGAATTATAAAACCTTTCTGGCATAATCCAGTAATATCTCCAGGTTCAGGAATAAATTGGGATTTACGAGTAAATAGTAGTACTAATGTTTACCACCTAATGCCTGTTTACCCTATAGGACCTCCTCCTTTAATTTTTAAAAATCCAGGCACTTTTAATACATTAAATAATAATGTGCACGGAGATTATGCGGATTATATTATACAGCCAACTTGCTTAGGATACTTTTCTCCAGAAATAAGTTACGATTTTAACACAGTAAAAGATATAGCAACTACTTTTACTACAGCTCCTTGCTTATTAATTACAGGTGCTTATACAGACTTTCAGCTACAACAAGACACATCAGTTCCTGATAAAGATTTAAGTGGAATAGATTTATCAGGTACTTGTATAGATAAACGGAATAATGCTACTACTACCGATCCTGTTTCTTTTAACAGCATAGAAAATATTAGAAAATGGAAAAAAAATCGTTACATTAAAATGGATGATGATAACAATTACGGTGAAAATAGTCCAGAATCTTCTTTAGAAATTAATACTGGGGAGTGGATGAGGAATTATTATGCTGCTGATAATTTTAGTACAGGACCTTCTAATTCCCATTTAAATGATCCAGAATTAAATTCTGGGACTACTACAATTAAATCTATTCTATTTAAAGGAGGAAGTAATATATTCGGGAATATAGAAAAAATTTCTTTAGACCCTATTACAGGAAACGGTGTCCCTACAGTTCCTGGCACTGAATATTTTAATACTCCTTCTGGAGTGGGTCCTTTAGATATCTCAACACTAGATATTGCAGTTCCTATTGTAGATACTGTAATTCCTAAATTAGAAGTTTACGGAGGATTTGATCAATCTGTCCTAGAAACAAATATATTCCAAGTAGCATCCCCTGTAATAGACAAAGCAAACACAAGTCCTAGAGTATTTGGAGGAGATATTTTCTTAAATACTGTCACACTGCAGACCGCAACTATGTCTTTAAATACAGTATTTTATAAGCAGCAAAGTCCCAAAAGAGATTACCTATCTAATTCTTCTAGAACAGAATTATATACGATGGAATCTACTATCAATATAGACCTTGCACACGGTACTACTCTTAAAACAGGAGTTAAGTACTTAACTACAAGTGTAGAAGAAGTAGTATTAAGACAAGAAAATAATAATACTACTTATGGATATGGGATAGGTACAGACATGTACGCGTACAACACAGCATATTCTAGAGAAAACGAAGATTTAGCTTTTGGAGTTAGCCCTTTAAATGACGGAGACTGTGGAGGAAATGATATACGAGCTTATTTATCCAAAGTAAAAATCAATGAAGAGTTA
>Ga0208554_1000006_pt1 | contig 69664 bp, 105 predicted proteins | sample Colrivmet1371B02_FD_187628 | JGI IMG/M metagenome (GOLD analysis project Ga0208554, IMG submission 187628) | Estuarine microbial communities from the Columbia River estuary - metaG 1371B-02 (SPAdes) (version 2) | ecosystem: Environmental > Aquatic > Marine > Intertidal zone > Estuary | place...
AGATGGAACTTTAATGTGGCATTGCCCTTATCGGTTTTCTTCTTTTTATTATCATATTTTTGACAAGAATAAAAATTTTATTAAATCCGTAGAAGAAGAAGACTTTTCTGAGCAGAATGTTCCAGAGGGCGGCAGTTTTGAAATGAAATTTTATGCAGGGTGCGAAAAATTCATAAGGTAGTTTTTTTGCTTGCCATTACTCAAAAACAATGGTAATCTTAATTTGTGATCCCCTTATTTAAAAGCTCCTTTAGTATTGGAAAAAGCATTCTCACATTAGACAACTCAGAAGAATCTGAGGGGCCAGATAGTATTATCGATATCTGCAAGTTAAATAATATCAAAACTTTAGTTTTGGTGGAAGATTGCATGACGGGCTTTATTAAAGCCCATACAATTTGCAAAGAAAATAACATAAAATTAATCTTTGGATTAAGAATCACTTGCTGCAATGATGTGGGCGACAAATCAGAGTCATCAAACCACAAAATCATCATCTTCGCAAAGAACGACGAAGGGTGTAAGTTCCTTAATCAAATCTCTTCATATTCTCTTGTTGAGTGCGACGGAAGAGTAGATTTTAAATATCTAAACTCGATGTGGAGCGAAAAAGATTTAGATCTAGTTATTCCATTTTACGATTCATTTATTTTTAATAATCATTTGCACTTAGCCAACTGCGTTCCAGACTTTTCGAATATAAAGCCATCATTCTTTATTGAGAATAATAATTTGCCGTCCGATAGGATAGTGGCAAATCATATCTCCCAATTTACATGGGGAGGTTCAGCCTTTGAACATGTTCGCGCAAAATCCATCTACTATAAGAACAAAAAAGATTACGCCGCGCTTCAAACTTACAAGGTTCTTTGTAATCGTAGTTTTGGAAAAGCTTCAACCTTATCCAATCCAAACCTCAACCATTTCGGCAGCGACGAGTTCTGCTTTGAAAGCTTTTTAGAACAAAACAGTCTTTCTGTCTCAGTTTGAGTGTAAACAGCATTATGTTATACAGTAAAACAGCAGATAAAGTTCCTCAAATTATAGAAGATTATTATATTAATAAGTTTTTAATCAAAGACATTAGGGTTAAATATTCAATCGGCAAATCCACTGTAATTAAAATTTTAAAAGAATTTGGCAGCGGGGGAAGAAGTAGGAATGAATACGAAAACAACAAATATTCCTGCGACGAATCTTTTTTTGAAAATATAGATAACCACGAAAAAGCTTATTGGTTTGGATTTATAGCCGCAGATGGAAACATTTATAACGGGAAGCTTCAAATATGCTTGAATAAAAAAGACGAAGAACATCTTAATAAATTTTGCAAAAGGATTAATTATAATGGTCCAATTTATGACGACAGAAGCCTTAAAAGATTAATGATTTGCAGAAAAAAGATAACAGAAGACCTTAAAGTTTTAGGTATTATTGAAAATAAAACTCTTTCAATAAATGAAAAAATCTTTGATAATATTCCTAAAGAGTATTTAATATCAGCTATTCTTGGCTATATAGATGGCGATGGATGTTTTTCGTTCACAAGAAAAACGGGGATTCAATTTTCTATAGTCGGAAATGAAGGTTTTTTAAATTGGATTCGTTGCTTTTTTGATCAAAAAGGATTTTTAATGAGTGAACCCAAAAAAGACAAAAGAACCAAACAAACATTCCAAATTCATTTCTGGATAAATGATAAAAAACTCGACTTAGTATTTGATTTATTGTATCGTAATACAAGCTTAGATTTTTTAGAAAGAAAGAAAAACAAGCTAATTAAATTGTATGAAAAAAGACTTATTAAGGTTTGATAAAGATCAAAAATATATAACTTGGGACGTAGAAACCGAGGGTCTTAACCTCGTTCATTCAAAGCCTTGGCAAATAGCTTGGATCGTCTGCCAAGGAGACAAGGTTCTCGAAAAATTTGATTTTTATATCAAATGGGATGATCTAAAGGTATCAGAAGATGCTGCCAGAATTACTGGATTTTCGAGAGAAGACTATAATAGAAAAGCTATTGATGCAAAAAAAGTCTTTAACGATTTTTCAAAATATTTATATGACCCTCAATATAAATTAGTTGGGCAAAATGTTTTAGGCTTTGATGTTTATATGGTTAATATATGGCGGAAATTGATAGGATTGCCGTCTGATTATTCGTTTATTGATAGAATCCTAGACACAAGATGTTTAGCGATGGCCATTGCAAAGCAAATTCCAATTCAGTCTGATGACCTAATCAGTTGGCAATATAGACTTTTAAATCACCGAGATAAGAAAGTAAAAGCCTCCCAATCAGCCCTACTTAAAAAATATGACATTGCTTTTGACGAAAAGCGCTTGCACGATGCCTCATACGATTGCGAAATGACATATAGAATATTTAAAAAACAACTCTTTGATATTGAAATCTAAAATGGCAACTAAATTTTCTGAAAACTATAAGGAGTATGATCGGCCTTTTCCGATTGGAGTTAAGCTCCCTTCAATTTTTATTGAGGAAAAATACTGGGGAGATCTGGGCTTTTCTGAAAAACCAACTAATCTTGCTTTTTTAAAAGCTCTCTGCTGGAAGGGCATTAAAGAGAAAAAGATAAATCTTCTAGAGAATAAGGGAGAATATTATTCTAGGGTTTCGAGCGAATTAGAAATTCTTTTTGATCTTGGATTTATAGATTATATCTTATTAAATTGGGATATTATAAATTTTTGTCATGAGAATAAAATACCAACAGGAGCTGGGAGAGGATCTGCCGCAGGAAGCTTAGTTCTATATCTAATCAAAGTTACCAATATTGACCCAATTAAATATGATTTATTCTTCGAAAGATTTGTATCGAAAAGTCGAGCAAAAAAAATTGAGGACAATGGGGAAATCTATCTCGATGGGTCACTTCTCGCTGATGTCGATAACGATATTAGTTATGACCGTAGAGCAGAAGTCATTGAGTATATTAACAATAAATACAAAGGAAGAGCTTGCAAGATATTAACTTTAAACACTCTCAGCAGCAAACTTTGTATCAAAGAGTGTGGAAAAATCGTAGACGAGCTTTCGGAAAGCCAAGTGAACGAAATTAGTGATTCTATTCCTAAGAAATTTGGAAAGGTTGCCAAATTAGCTGCTGCTTTTGAGGAAAGCGAAATATTCAAGAAATATGCAAATCAATACCCATCGTCTTATGATATCGCAAAAAAACTTGAAGGCTTAAATAAAAACACAGGAGTCCATCCGTCAGGAATTTGTATTAGTTATTATGACGTAGAAGACATCATGCCTTTGCAAAAAACAAGCGATGGATCACTTATATCTGGATACGATATGAATGATGTCGCAAGTCTTAGCGTCAAATTCGATATTCTAGGTTTAAGAACATTATCTGTTGTTCATGCCGTCTGCGAACAATTAGGAATCAAAGCAGATGAAATTGACGTAAAAGACCCAACAATCTATTCCGCACTTGCTTGCTTGGAGCAACCGCAAGGATTGTTTCAAATCGAAGCTGATACCAACTTTAAAGTATGCAAACTAATCCGTCCTAGAAATCTAGAGGAGCTTTCTGCCGTCGTAGCTATCGCTAGACCTGGGGCTTTAGACTTCAAAGATAGATATGCTGATTATGTTAGAACAGGAGATTTCCAATCTGTTCATCCATTTTTTGATGATGTTTTGAGCTATACAGGAGGAATCCCTCTTTATCAAGAACAGTTAATGAAAATGGCTGTTAAAGTAGGATTTTCATTAGATGAATCAGAACAGCTTCGCCGCATCGTAGGCAAGAAAAAAGTAGACCAGATGGTTGCTTGGAAAGATAAAATTTCCCAGAAAATTTCTGAAAATAATTTAGATCCAGTGATTGGAGAAATCTTATGGAAAGTTGCTGAAGATTCAGCCAACTATTCTTTTAATAAGAGCCACAGTATTTCATACGCCAACTTAGCGGCGATAACGATCTATTTAAAATTTAATTATCCGCAAGAGTTCTTTTTGAATCTCATGAAATTTGCTCAGTTTGAGCCAGATCCTTTACAAGAAATTCATAAGATTTCTCAAGAACTATCGTTCTTCGACATTAAACTTCTTCCTCCCGATCTAAACAAGTCAGATATTGATTTTAAAATAGAGGGCAAAAACATCCGTTATGGATTAAATTGCATCAAAGGAGTGTCGAGCAGATCCTTAGAGGCTCTTTTGGATTTTAGAGAAGAGTCCTTTTCTAATAAATACGAAGCATTCATGGCGGCAAAACAATCTGGCCTTAATATCGGATGTTTATCAGCCCTGATTCAAGCGGGACTCTTAGACTCTTTGGTTGATAAGGATAGATGCAGACTCGTCTTAGAAGCTCAAACGTTTAATATCTTAAGCGACAAAGAAAAAAGGAATATCGTTCAATTTGGAAACAAGTTTAATTACGACTTATTACAGTGCATTTACGAGTGTCAAAAAGACTCTTTGTTAGGCGACGACAGCAAGCCTATTTTTTCTGCGAAAAGGTTTGTTACATTTAAATCTAAATATGATCCATATAAAAAGATCTACGAAATGAATAAAAAACACATGAAGTTCGCTAACTGGTTTTTTGAATCAGAGCTTCTGGGTTATAGTTATTCTTACAACGTAAGACAGATTTTCAAAGATCACGAATCAAGCGGCTTTTATTCGGCGCAACAAATTAAAGAGCTTGAAATGAACAAACCAATAAAGTTTGTTGGAACAATATCCGATATAATGAAGAAAACAAGTGCATCTGGAAATAAATATGCAAGAATAGAGATGCAAGACGAATTAGGTTCAGCTTGCGGCTTATTTATGGACAGCGGCAATAGAGCTAAATTAACAGAATACTTAGACTCTGGAAAAAAACTGCCAATCAAAGGCGATGTCATTATTGTTTTTGGCTCAAAAGGAGACGATATTATTTTTGTTGACAAAATAGAGGTTTTGCAGGAAAAGATATACATGAAACTCTCCCAACTTAAATAAGAATAAAAACATGACAGAAACCAAAAGTCCAAACTTGACGCCAAGAGCAAAAAAAGCATTTAAACGCGCTAAAGAATTTGCGGTAGATAATTATCATATGGATATAGATAGCGCCCATCTTTTTTATGGATGCTTGAGCAATTTATCAGAAGATTTAGTTTTAACATTAGAGAATAACGAGATAAGTTCGTCTCCTCTCGACTACAAAGACTTACTGCTTAAGTTTTTTGATAAAAATCCAAAAGACTACAAGAAAGACTTCGAACAGGATTTTAAAAGAGAAGAAATTGACAAAATAATTTCTTACGCCCAAAAACTATCGGAAATTTATGAACATGATTACATTGGGATAGAGCACCTTACTTATGCAACTTTAGAAAATTCGGAAAAGCTTTGTTCTTTTCTAACTAAAGAAAAAATCGATGTTGAAAATTTCAAGGCGCTGATTAAAAAAAATATAGAAAATATTTTAATGCCCTCCCAAAAGAAGGAAAAAGTTTCCGAGGAAAAGCCTCACCAGACAGCAAGCGTCAACGAAAGAAAAAAAATAAAACCTTTGGAGCTATATTGTTCTCTTTTAAATGAAGACGCAATAGCTGGAAAATTTAATAAGATTTCTGGAAGAGACAAGGAGATAGATGAGCTTATAGAAATCATTTCTAAAAGATCAAAAAGTAACGCAGTTTTAATAGGAGAAAGCGGAGTTGGCAAGACGGCCATTGTAGAAGGTCTTGCTCAGAGGATTGTCTCTCAGAACGTTCCGTCAAACCTGCTTTCTTTGCAGATATATAGTGTCGATTTAACCTCAATGATCTCTGGAACGAAGTATCGTGGCGAATTTGAAGAAAGACTCAAGCAATTAATAAGTGTGGCATCAAAATATGAAAACATTGTTTTATTCTTTGACGAAATCCATAATATTATTGGAGCAGGAAGCAACGCTGGAACCCTTGATGCCGCGAACATTTTGAAACCAGCATTAGCCAGAGGAGAATTAAAATGCATAGGAGCTACAACAGCGAGCGAATACAAAAAATATTTTGAAAAAGATAGCGCAATAAAAAGAAGATTTGATCCTATTTTTGTCAGCGTTCCATCTGCCGAAAAAACAAAAGAGATCGTGTCTAATTGCATTGACTATTACGAGTCTTTCCACAACGTTAAATACGAGTCTGAGATTATTCAAATGATTGTTAACTTATGCGAAAAATATATTCCACATAAGAATTTTCCAGACAAAGCTTTCGATATGATCGATTCTATTGGAGCGAAGGTCAAAATTAAAAACAGACAAATTCCAGAAGAGATAAAAAGCCTTCAAGCTTATTTGCTTGAAACATTATATGCATTAGATGACGAAGTAAATCCAGAAGAAGACGAATATTGTAAAAATTTATTAGTTCAATACGTCGCCGCAATGGGAGAATTTAATGAGTATGTCAAAAATCAAGTTTTTGAAATTACAAAAAGCGATGTTGTCGAAGTATTTTCAGAAAAGACAAGCCTATCAAAAGAATCGATATCAACAGACAATAGCGAATTTTTACACTTTCAAAAAAACATAGAACAGGAAGTGTTTGGTCAATCTGAAAACATTAAAGAAATAACAGACATTCTATCTTGTGCAAAGGTCGGATTAAACGACAACAACAAACCTCTTGCAAGTTTATTTTTTGTTGGACCAACGAGCGTGGGCAAAACTCATACTGCAAAAAAAATAGCTAAATACTTTTTTGGAAACGAACAATCCTTCATCCAGATTAATATGAGCGAATACCAAGATAAGTCAGGAATAAATAAGCTTATTGGAGCGAGCGTTGGCTATATTGGATCTGATCAAGGGGGGATTCTAACAGAGTTCGTAAAAAACAATCCCAATTGTGTTGTCTTGTTTGATGAAGCTGAGAAATGCGACCCTGATATTCTCAATTTATTGCTTCATCTTTTAGACGAAGGATACGTCAACGACAATCTCAACAATAAAATATCTTTCAATAAGTCAATCGTTATTTTTACAAGTAATGTTGGACACGAAAACAAAGATAAGGTTTCGATGGGGTTTGTTAATGATTTTGTTCCTCAATCAGACGTTTATAGAGAAGCTATTAAAAGACATCTAAAACCAGAATTCATTGCTAGAGTTGATGCTATTTTGGTTTTTAACGAACTCAAAGATAAAGAATATCAAAAAATCATCAGCAAAGAAATATCTGAAATTGAGAATAAACTAAAACAACAAAACATTAAGATATCTTTTGGCGATGGCGTTGTGGAATTTATTTTAAATTCATTAAAAATAGAGAAGCTTCACGCCAGAAACATAAAAGAGATTGTAAAGTCAAAAATTCAGATCCCAATATCGAAATTTATCATTCAAAATCCAGAAAAGTCAGATTTTTCTGTAAATTTTGTTGACAATACCATCAATATCCATTAAGATACCCTCATATGAAAAACAAACAACAAAATAGTAAGGTGCTTCCATTGATCCGTAATAGTGCGGGACGTTTTTTCGGTCTTTATACCGCAAATCACCGCCCAGCAATTAATGCTCAATTCCGAAGCGAAACTCCATCGTATATTAAGGTATATGATCGTAACGCCAGAACTAATGTAAAGTTGGCCAAGACGAATATTCTTGGAGTTAGCTTTGCTGGAAAGGTTTTTGGAGAAGCTTATTAACTTTTTTGTAGGTAGTTGGCGATCAAAACCCCTGTTGAAAAACAGGGGTTTTTTGTTATCATTAAACAATGAATCTTTCTAATTTATTTCAGAATAAGGCTTATGTAATTCCAGAACACTTAGCTGGAGAAGATAGCGAAATAAAATTGGTTTCCATTTTGCTAAAAAGCTTAGATCCTCCAATTTTTGGGGAAAACATAAAATTTCTTTCTGAAACAGAAGATTATGACGTATATAAATACAGCGAAGCAGGATTCGATTTTCGTATTAAAATATCCTTAGACCCCAAGTGTGAAAAAATAAACAGAGAGAGTTTGATTCTTAATGGAATAAATCCCCTAATAAGAGCTAAATACATAAAAGATGGAGTGGTAAAAATCGGTGACGAATTGAGATACATTATAACTTCAAACGAAAACGCCGAAAACCTTAGCGACTTAGGCTTATCTTATTTTACAGAAAACTTTGCAAGTTTTTGTGAGTCTTATTCTTTGATGCAGCAGTCTCAAAATCCGCCATTTTCATACAAAGAATATTTAGAAGAATCTTTTGGAGCGCTATTATCAAAAAATTTCACCGAAGACTCTATAGAAAGTATTAAAAATTATACTGATTTTAAATTAATTAGCGAAATAATAGAAAGAATGGAGGGCGAGCTACTGGAGTCTTGTAATAACGATCTGATTAGCAAAGGGTTTGTTTGTCACGGAAATCTGAATAGAGAAAATATTATTTCAAAAAATGGGCTATTTAAATTTATAAATTTTGACCATAGCCATAGATCTCATTGTTTTTTAGATTTAAACGACATCTTTATAGAACTTGGAGTTCCAGAAGAAATGGAGTTTGGCTTGCTGAGTGTCTTTTGCTCTCACATGAATATTACCTTAGACAAAGAAGCCTTAAAGTTATATAAAAAATGTCAACAAGCGTCTCTTATGAAAAAAGGACTGGAATTAGTTATTGGATATCTAAAAGAAGTATATTTATACGGCTCCAGAAGAGTATCTGAGATCGTCAATATCTCTGACCGATTTTCTCTATCATATGACCGATATATGAGTATTCCTCATTTTAAAAATAACGAAAAATTTATTTTAAAAACAATAACTGAGCCAATTTTAAATCAAAAAGCTTAATGGATTTTTATTCATGTTTGTATATAATATTTTATGAAATTATATAAGCCTAATTCAAGCAATACAGGGTCTGCTTTCGGGTTCCAATTAGGAACGGGTTCTAAAAACAAAGAGCCATCTGTTTTTATGACAGCAATTCAGCAGTTTGCGTGGAACGAAAAGACAAAAAATGGATCTTTCACGGAAAATGCAAAGAATCCAGAGAAGTCTATCTCTTTAAAGCTTAACGAAATCGAATTAGGAGGCTTTATTTATGCCATCGAACAATACACGGAATTTTCGGCATTTCATACTTATGAAGATAACAAAACAACCATCTCTTTTAAGCCTTATACAAAAAAAGACGGCAAAAAAGCTTTTTCATTCACCATTACCAGAAACTCGGCCAATAAATTTGGCATGGGCGTTGAAATGTCAGAAGCTTATGCCTTACGCCAGTTTTTTAAATTCGCATTAAACGAAATTTATAAGGAAAGACAGAGCGCAAATGACAAATAAGAAAAAAACAGTCGTCCTGCAATCTAATTTTTGCAAGGCTTTTACTGGTTTTGGGAAAAACAAGAAAAACATTCTAAGATATCTTTTTTCTACAGGCAAATATAATATTATAGAAGCGGCGAATGGAGTAGGTTTTGATGATCCGATAACGAAGACCGTTCCGTGGCAATGTTACGGAACTATGCCGTCGATGCAAGTCTACAACCAGCTTGGACCAGATCAACAAAGAGCCGCCGTATATGGATCTATTGTAATAGATGATATTATTAAACTAACCAAGCCAGATTTTTACATAGGGATAGAAGACATTTGGGCCTTTTCTGATTTTGATAAAAAACCTTGGTGGAACAAAATTAATTGCGCCATTTGGACGACATTAGACAGTCTTCCACTGCTACAACAAGCAGTAGATTTTGCCCCAAAAGTTAAGAATTATTTTGTATGGGCATCATTTGCAGAAAAAGCTTTTAATAAACTAGGATATAATCACATCAAAACCCTAAGAGGAGCAGTAGATACTCAAAACTTTTTTAGACTTGAAGATGAACAAAGACAAGGCTTAAGAAGCAAGCATAATATTTCGCAAGACACTTTTATAGTAGGATTTGTCTTTAGAAATCAATTAAGGAAATCCGTCCCTAATCTTTTGGACGGATTTAAAAAGTTCAAAAACGAGAATCCAGAAATAAAAACTAAATTATTGCTTCATACTCATTGGGGAGAGGGTTGGAATATCCCCGAATTTTTGAGAGAAAAAGAGATAAGTCCAGAGGATGTTTTAACAACTTATTTTTGTTCTAAGTGCCACTCTTATGAAGTTAGGCCCTTTACTGGTCAAGAACAAAACTGCCCTAGTTGCGGATCATCAAAAACAGTAAACACAACGAACGTATCTTTTGGCGTTTCAGAAAAGCAGTTAAATGAGGTTTATAACCTAATGGATGTGTATTGCCACCCTTTTACAAGCGGAGGGCAAGAGATTCCAATTCAAGAAGCAAAATTAACAGAACTAATTACTCTGGTTACGGATTACTCATGCGGAGAAGACAATTGCACTTTGGAAAGCGGCGGAATTGGTCTTCAGTGGAGCGAATACCGTGAACCTGGGACTCAATTCATAAAAGCATCTACAAGCCCTGACAGTATAGCTGCCGAGCTTTTATATGTCTATAAAATGAGCCAAGAAAGCAAAAGAAGTGTGGAAAAAGCCGCAAGACAGTGGGTTATTGATAATTTCTCAATCGAGGTTATTGGTAAAAAATTAGAAGAGCTTATTGACAATTCCCCACCCGTAGATTTTGATTTTGAAAACCAATCGGTTTCTTACGATGAAAACTACCAACCAAAAGAGAACTCTCAAGTTGATGAATTTATAATAGATCTTCACAAAAACTTTTTAAATGAAGACGTAGACAAAAACTCAAGCGTATTTAAAATGTGGGCCAGTAGGATCTTTAATAAAGAAATAAGCGCGGGGCAAATGGTAGATCAATTTAGAGGACAAGCAAGATCTTTGAATTCTAAAAAAACAAGCGTAAGCTTTGGGGATCTTCTTGGGAAGGAAGACGAAGGGAAAAGGATCGCCGTTATTATACCTCAATCAGATACAGATGTATTATTGATCAATTCTTTAATGAAAAATTTAAAGAAACAATATCCGCTATACAACATCTATGTATTCACCCGTCGAGAATACTTTTCACTAATAGAGGATAGTCCATTCGTTTTTAAGGTGATGGAGTATTCAGAATCTTTAGAAAACGTTTTAATCCTAGAAGGAGGCGGGGAACATAAAGGCTATTTTGAAATGGCATTTTATCCTCACACGACAACTCAAAAAAATATTTGTTATCTACATAACGGATTAAACAAGCATCAATTTAAATTAATAGAATAACATGTCTCACGTTTTAGAAGAATACGCAAAAAACCTTGGGGTTTTAATTTCAAAACCAACAGTGTGTGAACACTTCTTTCCGATTCCTGAAGGAAAATACATAACCATTTTTCTTGAAGAAAGAATCCCGTCAAAAATGTATAAAAACTTTGACTTGGTTATCAATTTAATCCACCCTTTTCTAAAAGAAAAAGATATAAAAATAATTCAAATAGATAGAGGAGGACAATCTATAAATGGAGTTGACAAGGTTTTAGGAGGGCTTTCGTTTAAACAATACGCTAATGTTCTATCAGGCTCATTACTGCATATCGGCGTTGACAACGTATATTCTCATTATGCAAGTAGCAAAAATATTCCCCTAGTCACTTTATTCGGAAACACTTACCCAAGCATAAGCAATGGTTATTGGTCGAAAAACGACAAAAAGAAGGATATCGCCGCCCCTTGGGACGTTAAGCCCTGCTTAAATTTGCAAGACCCGAAATCAGAAATAAACAAAATAAAACCCGAAATCGTATCTCAAGCCATTTTGGATTTACTTAAGATTCCTAAAAAACTTTTATTTAAAACAATTAGTATTGGGAAATTATTCGACACCCAAATAACAGAAGTCGTTCCTATTTCTTTTTCCCCGATTCCTCTTAAAGAGGGCGAGATTCTTTTTTTAAGGACAGACAAGGGATACGACCAAGAGGCTTTTATTAAATATTGCCAGAATTATAAGGTAAGCATTATAGCCAATAAATTGATACAGCCATCTCACTTAGAAAAAATTAAAGAAAACATTAAAAAAATATCCGTCTTTATAGATAAAGATTTTGGAGAAATTCCTGATAAATATTTTGAAATATTAAAAATATGGGGAATAGAATTTGAAATCTTCACCCAAAAAGAAGAAGATTTGCCACCTCTTAGAAACAAATATTTTGATCAAGTGGTTAGTTTTTACGAAACTAAGATTAAAAAACCAGAGGACGTTTCTGATAAGTGCTTTTTTCTTTCAAATAAAAGAGTTTTTGCTGACGGAGTAGAGTATCCAAGCTTGGCTCATTGGAAATGTGGATTAAAAAGTGTTGACATTAGTATGGAGATACTGCATACTCCTGAATATTGGGAAGAACAAGCCCATTTTTATTTTTATGAGCAAAGTTAAAAAACAACCAGAAACAGAAGGTATTCAGCCTACCAACGAAGACGATCTTTATACAGAAATTGATTCTACGGTTTATCAAGAAGAATCATCAACCCCGCCTGTAGATTTTATTGGAAAATATAAAAGAAATGAGCATGGACTAATTGATAGTGTCTTATACCAGTTCAATGAAGACGGATCAGTTGATTGGCGGAAAATGGTTAAAGACGAATTCCTCTATCCAAATAAAGGTTTTTTTGAATGCCGAAAACAACCAGTTCCAACCTCCATTGAGGGTTTAAAAGATAATCAGCTTTTGATTATGCTCGCAGGGATTAAAGAGTTGGCCAAATTGAGAGGATTCACTGGCGTTTCATACGAAGTGAACCATGTAAGCGAAAGCTATGTGGTAGCAAAATGCTCTATTAATTGGATCTGCAATTATGAAACCGAAAATGCCTATGGAGTTGGAGTGACTTATGAAGACGTAGCTAATGCAACTTTAGCGAACACTGATGATTTTTGCGCCAAATTTCTTGAAACTATTGCTTGTAACAGAGCTTTTGTAAGATGCGTTCGCAATTTCCTAAACGTTCATATTGTTGGCGCAGACGAAATTGATAAGTCGAAAAGCCCTTCAAACTCTAGTTCAGAGTCGATTGAATCAACAGGCTACGATAATAACACCGTGCCAGTTACCCCGACAGGCATCCTAGAAAAAACACTTCGCGAAAAACATGGCGTAGTCGATTTTGAAGGAGCGAAAGTCATCTTTAGAAAATTATGGGCAGCCAATGAGTATAGGGGTGAGGGAGTAAAAGTGTGGAAAGATTTCTCAGATATCCCCGCAAAAGAAGCGAGAATTCTTCTCCCCCTTGTTAATAAGAAATGATTAAAAGAATATTAGACCCTGAAGATTTCAAAGTATTGATTTCAGATATTTCTGATCTTTTCGAATACGAAAATGAGAACGAGGGGCATTTCTTTCTAAAGCATAGCAAGGAGACAATCATTAATAGCTTCTCAAACAAGCATATTCTGGCGTGGGATATGTTTGTTTGGGGAAACCACAACGGGACAAGTTATGACGCTATTATTATGATATATAACGACAAGAGCGCCAAGTTTAACGAGAAGATATTCTCAGAATATCTTTGGTTGTCAAAGAATCCAAAAGCTGGCTTTAGATTATTCAAAGAAGCCATTAAATTTGCTAGACAAAATAAATTTAAATACATGACAATGAACACGGTTGTAAAACATCCAAAATCTGAAAAAGTGATGGACTTTTACAATAAAATGGGCTTTATTAGAGACACAGAAACATTTATCACACAATTATGAACAACAAACAAGCAAAGAAAATTAGAAAAATCGCAGGAGATTTGAGTGATCCAACAATCCGTAGAGTTTATCGAAGAATCAAAAAACAATTCACAAAAGTCCCATCTAGCAGCAAAGCATTATTTCTTGATATGTTTGCAGAGACACTAAATGGAAAATAATTGGGCCAATAAAAAAGTTGGAGCCTTCTGGATTAAAAAAACAAAAGCCAACAAACAATATCTATCTGGGTCAATAGAGATCAAGCTAAAGGACGGAACCTCTCAAAAGGTAAATATATCTATTTTTAAAAACGATTTTAAAAAAAACAATAATCCTGACTTTAATGCTTATGAAATGACGGTTCTATAAATCTTATAATATCCCGTTTCATAACCCGCTTCTAAATCTACGCGATACTGAAAAAAAGACGGGTCGGATTCTACAGCGCTAAATGCGGCATGATCATTGCCTACTGCCGAAGCAATATTAACAAGTTCAGCCGAAGATCCATAGCTTTGAACAAGGTGATTAGCAGAATAAGAGGCTCCATTCTTATATATGATTTGAGTCAGATAGGTTCTGGTGCTGTTTCCATTACCAGTCACTCCATCAACAATTATTCCACTCTTTGGCCAAGAGTCTAAAACAAAAACAGAACTCGTAGGAATGGCTCCTGTAAGAAGATCTGTAGTCACGAATGAATCTCCATTTGTTACTTTTAGTATTTCTGTAGAAAAGCTGGACGGCACTTCTGGGGGAGTCTTCATGGAATAAGGGCCAACTTCCCAAGCATACCCACTCCCCAAAGCGCCAAAAGGAACCACCTTAAACCAATAATTCAAGTCCGAAGCTATAGTTTGAGGATCTAAATAAAAGGAGCATCGCCCGTCCTGAGTTAAAACAGGAGCAGTTTTGACTAGGTTATTAGCAGACAGGCTTTGTCCAGATCCAGTAAAGGCATAAATATCTAGCTTGTCTGCTTTTGCATAAGCAAGGTCATTATAAAAACTGATGTCAAAATTAATTTTACTTTCAACAGGATCTCCTATTTGAGGTTTGCCCGCGCCAAGCAATTGATCAGGGATTCTATATTGAACTTGTTTGATCAACTGGTTTCCAGTGGACCCGCTTCCACTATAGTAAAATTTAACATCATAAATTCCCGTTGATGGATAAACATGCCCCGTAGAAAACGAGTATGTTTTTCCATTGATTCCAGTAGGACTAATTAAATCTTGCAACAAGACGTCCGAAACGTTAGTGTTCGTCTGTATTGTTCCGACGATGCCAGAAAAGCCGCCAGTAGTCCCTGTTTGAATAAATACAGTGCCAGTTTGTGAGTTTCCCCAATCAATTTGAAGACTCTCCCCACTAAGCCTAGCAAACGCCAAATCTCCAGATATATAAGACCTAAAACCGCTGAGTGTATTGGTTATCTTTGGAAAATACAAAGCATTTCCAAAAACACTTTGGCCATCCGACATAACCCCAGATCTCGAAGAAGGAGAGTAAGACTGATATCCAATTGGTTGATTATTTAACCAGACTCCAGAATAATCATTTACAGAGACGGCTTCAATTTGAAGATTGTTTCCATATACATAGTATTCGCTAGAATGAATATTTGCGTTAGAACTTAAAGTTGATACCCTTATTCCAAAATTAGGAGTATAAGTTCCGAAAACTTCAATATTTTGCTGTTCAGAAAAAGAGAATTTATTATTAAATGAATTTGTTACATAATTTCCAGAAACTAGATTCCCAGAAATATCTAAAATATCCACATCGACACTTTGAACAAATGGGTTTTCTAAAAGGGCGCTTTCGGAAGATAAAGTATTTAATTGGCGATCAGCGACTTCAAAAGAAAAATTAACGTCTTTATACTTGTGAACAGCCTTGCCAGTAGCTAAAGCCGTTAAATCTCCAGTATTTACATCGAAAATTGGATCAAATTCGTAAACAGGATATTCTATATAAGGATAGTAAGGGTATATAGGATTTTTTATATTTAAGGTCTTGATTAAAGATCTACTAACGCCACTAGCGTCTATATAAGGAGTTCCGCTATAAATAATTTCGCTATACTCAACGCCTTGGCAGTCCCACTCCAACATGATAGGCCATATATTGCCAGTTGGCATCGCATACATCCAATCAGCGAAGCAGTATATGTCGGAATATCCACTTACCGCCCCATTTAAATTGGCATTGAATAAATCTACCGTAATTCTTTGTTGTTGAACAAGGCCAACGCCAGAATTATCTACCCACTTTAAATATTCATTAGATGACCCATAATCTTGCCCTACCAATTTATTTAAAAACTGAACCTCAACATCCAAGTCATTGTCATAAGACTCAAAATATCCAGTCATTAATCCAGGGTCATAATAAGTATAATCATCTCCTGACCATGTAATATAAATATTTAAAATTTGTGAATAATTTGCGCTCATTTTATAAAATTGTTACAGAAGACAAGAACGGCCTGTCGTAAGTTGCCACAGAATCTTCGTATATTAAAAATAGTCCAGAAGAATCGTATTCAGAATTAAAATATGTATTAGAACGAACCGCTCCATTAGAATAGCTTCCAGAAGCAGAAACTCTATAAGAATAATTTCCAATTCCTTCGGCATAAAAAAGATGCCCAGTAGAATTAATACCTATTAATGTGGTTTCTTGTAAAACTCCATTAGGTTGATACAAACGGATATTATATCCCTGAGCATTTAGGACTGGTTCCCATTTTCCAGATAAATAAAATCCAGTAACATTTGCTCCTGTAATAATCGAGTTAATAATAGGAGTGTTTAATAATAAGTAGTTGGTATCGCCAATTTTTTGACTTAGCGAATAACTGTAGGTATTAGCTTGATATTCAATACTTTGTTGATTTTCAATAAGAGCGTATTTTCCCGTATTAAATTTTGTGCAAATTAAAGAATATTCATTAGGGTTAGCTTCTTTGATAGAGATTACTTTATAAATTTGATCGTCTGCATTTTTTCTTTGGAATCTATAAGCAGAACCCTCCTTAGCAAAAGGAACCAAAGAGTAGTTTATATCTCCACTATGAACAAAAGCTTCGCATCCATAATCGTATTCGACAATACCAGAAAGCCCAAATGTTGTTATTTGAACAGGACTGGTTAGCGATATGTCAGAATCTAATAAACCATTAGTCATTATCAATTCGACTCCGCCAATATCCCTAAATTTAGAGCCAGATCCAGAAACTTGCCCATTTAAAGCTGTGACAAAAGAAGACCCTCTTCCGCTTGAATTTTGCCCACTATAAGGATAGCAAAGACCCCTATTAGCATCAGTAAAATTATGGACACCCGTTTCGAATATAAATTTATTATAACTGTTATCATTTGTAAAAGGAGTTCCTGACCCCAAGACCCATCCAGTAAAACCAGTTGAAAAATAACAAAAATTAGATCCAGTTCCAGAGTAATAAGCATACTGAGGGCGAAGTAAACTATCCACTGTTGTTTTGGCCTCAGAGAACCCCTCCTCGTATTTAATAAATTGATAGAATCCTGTTAAATAATTATGAGTAGATGACCATCCGCCACTTGTTAAATAAAATCCAGAACCATTAACTCTTCCTCGATCACTCTGGGCCAAGTCAGAAATTTCAGAAAAAGTAGAATATCCCGTGGGCGTATATACAGTTAATTTATTTTGAAAATCATCGCTAGAGAATTTTTCACTAAGCCTTATAGATTTTGTTGTTGGATTAACAGACAAAACTCTTCCGAAATTTGATTTAAGGCTTTTTAATTCATCTTCAACAATTATCAAATCACCAGGTTTACATAATAAAGACTCTAAGCCAGCGGTAAATGAAACGCTTTGATTTTCTTTGATAGTTTGGAAAATTAAATGTTGGCCAAGTCTTCTCGCCATAGCCTTAGAAGTAACTCCATCAGCATTAATAGTTTTTTTGAAAACTCCTCTTTTTCTAATATCTTCTTCGTCTTCGACATATTCAACTTTGGTTAAGAAGTTTTCAAACCTATCTATATAGACGACTTCAATGCTATTAAACTGCTCGTCTCTTCTATAATTTGAGTAATCAAAAAGACCATCCTTAACATTAGAGTTAGAAAACAAAGCTACAGTTTCTTTTGGACGATCATCTACAAAATTAATTTGAGAGTTATTGTAATAGACAATACCTCTAAATAAAGACGCGACAACATTGATCGCATCAAAAATCTTCATTCCATCAGCAAATAAAATATTACATGAGAATCTAGGCTCAAGACCTCCCGCGCCATCTGGTGTCCCTTGGAAGTAGCCAAGATCATCGACAGAATCGCAGAATCTTCCTATTTTATATAGGTCAAAAATATCGATTTGAGAGATATCTAAATACTGACCCAATCCATATCTTTCGTTTGTCAACAAATCGTAAAGAATCCACGCAGGATTATCTGTCCATTGAAGATCTTCTTTAAATTCGCCATCCCAATCTCCATCATAAATTAAGGTGTCTAATTTTGCAGTTAAATTAAATTCGTCAATAGTATAATAATACCTTTTATCTTTTCCATTCGCCAAACATGGATAATAATTAGAAGGAACTTTTATTTTTTTTAATTTACAATCGAAGGTTCTTGTTGGAACAGTCGAGAAAGAGCGAGAATCTATTTTTGTCCCAACAATTGTGGAAAAGGGGTAACTAAAATTTGATGGAATAATTTCTGTAATCTTAGTAAGAGATATCTCTTTCGATATTAGAGTGGAATTTGTTTCTGTAGACAATTTAGAGACTTTAACATACCTCTTCGAAGAGCTATCTTCAGCACTGATCGAGCTTTCGACAGAAGGAAGATCGAAAGGCTTAAATATGCTTGCTCCAGCCTCTGGCGAGTATTCAGAAATAAATTTATAATCATCATCATCCTTAAAAGAGCTTCCATCAGGATTTCCTATATCAATATAAGTTGCAGACTCAATAAGAGATACTATTTTAAACTTTCTTTTAGAAGAAACAGTCTCTTCTCCTTTTGGGTTTATAATACCAACTTCGACCTCCAAATTAACAATAGTTGGGAATTTTGTTCCTGCATCTATTTTCTGTGTTGTGCTAGAGGTAGAGTTTGTTTTGGCGTTAAACTCTTGCGAAGCGGTATCCCCTAGCGATTGGACACAAATTGTTATAAAAACAGAAGATACGTTCGGATTAATTACAACATGTTTTATCGGAGAACCCTCTTCGTTAAAAGAAGATTGAGAAACATTCCACTCTGAGTAACTTTTTGACGAAAGCCTTTTTGGGTCCGTAGACCACGTTCCGTCAATACTCCCTTCTAAATATTGACCAGTTGGATCAGCGCCCGTTGGAGCTATATTCGTGCCATAACCAGTAAGAAGAGTGCTAGAATTTTCTAAGATTCTTTGGACAGAACCATCAACCCGAAATGGCCCTAATAAAGAAGAATTATAAGCTTTGTCGATTAAAACATTATTAAAATATTTAAAAGGATGTTGATACTCTGACCCATCCCTATATTCAGCAAGAATATTGGTATAGTTATATTTTTGATCATTTATTGATGGGTTAGTAGAGATAGAAACTTTTCTAAGCTTTAAAGATGTAGATAAACAAAGACTGTTTAAAACAGAATTCGATATAGAATAACTATACCAATATTCATAATATACAGATTCTTTGTTTGCTCTTTTTTTGACTTCACCTCTAATCTTAAATATTAGACATCCATAGCATCTTCCGTTTGTGGTCCCGTTGTCATTCATTCTTGGAAGAATAAAATCATAGACTTCTACATTAGGATCTCTTTCTAATAAATCGATACCATCAACATTTTCTAAAACAAATCTAAAATCATCTAACTTGCCGTCTGTAACCAAGCTAATATTAGGAGCCACCAAAGTTAAATCTTTAACCTTTATAACAAAGAACATGTCTCCAGGTCTTTTAATTGTTTTTATCCAATTAGTGACTAAAGTATTTGCGGAGGCTTGATTCCATCCTCCAATAATATTTCTATTAAAAATTTTTGTTGCATATTCTTTTTCATATGCATTTAAAAATGGGCCGATTAGAGCATTATTGGTTATAGCAGAACCTAATTGATTAACTAAAGTTAAATGCGTTTGAACAGTGAGGTTTATAAAAGAATCATCTATTACATTGGACCCCCAAATAGAAAGATTAAAATCTAGCGGAAAAGTATTTAAGAAATACTGATTACTAACTCCCGATAAAACAACAGGACTAGCGATTCCTTTTACATAAGCTTGCCTATTTAAGCCACTTATTCCTGAAAGATTTATTTTTATTGCTGTGTCATAATCGTCAAAAAAGGTTTGATTTTTCGACGTATCATCAAGGAACTTATTCTTGTAGCCAATACATTTAAAACCATGAGAAGGAGTCACATAAGAAGACGTTGCTATATTTAAATTTTTTAAATTATTAAAAAGCTGGACAGATCCAGAGATCAATTCCCCCGTATTATAAATGCCAGTAAAAAGAGGATCATAAGAAGCCCCTCTACTCAAGGCTTGATCATTTGATACAGCAATAGGGGTATCGTCCAAATATATTCCCTGTAAAATATGTTCGTCTGTTAAAGTCAGCCCATTTTTATTAACTAAACCTTCAATAGGTCCATCACTTATAATATCTAGGGTTTCTGCGTAGCTATAAGACGAGGAAAGCTGAAGCTCTCCGACAACAGGAGGTTTTAAAATAGCGGGTTTAGCTTTAGGTTTAGAACCCTTAGCTCCAGCTAGTCCAATCTTTTTTAATAAATGATTCATAAAACTCTGCTAGAAACAATTTGAGAATTAATGGCTACTGCTGGATTTGGACTCCGTTGCATGGCAGTAATGCTTTCTTTGTTTTGAGGATAAGATTTAACGCATGATTGAATAACCTGAGATCCTATTTTCAATCTGCCATATCCGACAGGGACTGGCGATCCTTGAGAAGCGACATTGGCTTTATTTGAAAAAGAAAAAGAGTCAGATAAGGCTTTGGTTGTGGCCGATATTCGGGCGGGAGCTTCAGGTTCTGGCGCTAAAAGCATTTGAAGACCAATAGAAACAGCAGCAAGAACTACTGCGTTTATTAATGATGCGGCAAAAAAAGCAGCACTCCCAACGGCGATAGAACCAGCGACAGTAGCCGTCCCCAGAGCAGTCATAATCGAGGCGACAGCGACAAAGCCTCCTGATCCTATAATCAAAGGAACTAAATGAATCTCCTGCGGCTCTCTTTGAATATTTAACTCTTCTAGTTCTGTGATTTTTTTTCCATCGACAATCATCGTATAGTTTAATCCCTCTCTTGACAATTCGAATATTCTTTTATTGAAATTTTTACGATTAGCGTCGATAGCCTTAATAACATTTGAAGCTTTATAAATTTTCATTCTAATACTTTTGCCAAATTCTTTAGCGAGTATTCCATGTAAAATAATGTTTGTCATATATTAGCCTTAATCCTTTTCAATATCTTTACATCGAATTCGATGTTTTTGGGTTGATAAATATCAAATTTATCTGTGTTTAATCCATACACTAAAAACGGGATACAACAATTTTCTGACATTTTTATATCAAACTCAGAAGGTTTTTCATCGCCAACGACATGACTATGAAAAACAGATATTAGTGTATATTTTTGCTTAAATAGTAAATATCTCAGAGCATCAATGGCAAAGAAATTTCTAGGATCGTTAGAGCAGTTTTTTTCAAGTTGCACTATGTATTTTTTGCGGAATTCATCGTAACCCAAAAAACCGCAAATCTCCATCGTCGGGCTAATCCGACAATATTCCTTGATCTTATTTAAGGAATCTTTAATGTTTTTAAAAATATTAACCTCCATAATTAAATCCGTCTGTTCCAGGAAATCCGCCAAAAGGCAAAGTTCCAGAAAATCTTTTTTTGCAAGCAGAAATCTTTTTGCTACAGCCATCCTTCTCCCAATAAGAAGGCTCTGATTGTGGGTTTTTGCCGAGAGCTTTCTCAGACTTTGGATCGACTCCCACGCAAACATACCAAGTTTTAAGAGGCTTAGGGTTAGGATCTATTTTTGCATCATCAGGATGAGGATTTATCATTATTTTCGGATTTTCTAAATAAGCTATATCACCCTTGATATAAGGTTTAGCAGAAGACCACAAATTAGTAGGATCTGTCAAAAAACCTTGCGTTGGCGAAAAGGGAACGACTGCATTACCATCAGAATCAATGAAATTATACCCATTCTCTTTTTCTACTGGACCTTTTAAATAATTACAACCCTTTCCTCTATACATCCAATAACAATATTTAGCCAAGATCTGGCGATTTGTCACTTCAAAGTTTTCAAGATCAAGAGGAGAAGTAAGCTCCAACTCTACAAAAAGTTTATTTTCGCTAAGTTTTTGGCCGACTAAATAAGATTCATCACTTATCTCAGCAGTAAAATCCTGAGAACCAAAGGGATTGCCTCCTTCGAAATTAGCATCATCTAAATATTTAAGAAATGTTCTTTTTCTTACAATTTTAGCGTTTTTAAAATCATAATTATTTTGGAGGAGGCTGCTCATTAAATAGTCTTTATTAGCAATTCTAAGTTTTGGTCTAGACAATTGCCCATTTCCATTAACCTCAAAACCCTCGCCTTCGATTGGAACAGGGATATATTCAATCCCCTGCCAAAAAACATTATTTCCAAAAACAGAGCCTCCATGCATTGGAATAAAAACACCAGGTTTAGCAATAGTATCGGGATAGATTCTAAAAAATTCTAGAATAGCTGTCGGTTGAATATCCAACAAACTACTCGCAATTTTATTTTGACCTTGACCCATGTTTGAATTTACACTATTATTGATATAGTATCCAAGAATGATTGAAATTAAACAGGTAATTAGCCTTGATGAAGAATTTTATAATTATTTTTTTAAATTCTGCGCTCAGTCGAAACCTTATGACTTTTGCGAACTCAATTCAATAAAGCTTAGACGTTTTAAAATAAAAGAATACTTTGATTCGCTTATAAATACATCTTTAATTTTTGAAGCAAAAAAGGAGGGCAAACTTGTAGGATTTGTTTTTCTTTCTCAAGAACCAGACTGCATGGTTTTGGAGTTTGCCATTGGAGAATTTAAACTTGGAGGAAGGGTTATTATGGAAGCTTTTCGGGAAATAATATCTTTTGCTCAAAAAGAATTTAGCAAACAATATACTAAGTCAACAATCCAAAGAAAATACAAAAAACAAAAATTCATAAATTTCTTATTGAAATACGATAAAACTTGTGAGATAATAGAGGCAGACGGAAAAACACAAATTTTTTGGAACAAATGAACGGATCGGCAAAATTTATAGGCACAAACGACGCGACAAGAGACTTTCATGAGAGAGTTTTTGAAAATTGCATTCTAAAATGCGAAGGAGTCATCCACAGCTTTTTTATAGAAGACAACAGATATCTCTTAGATATCAAAGAAACCCGTGTTTTTGAAGACCATCTTCTGTTTTTTGGCATGATGAGCGATGACAGCAAGCTCGCTGGCAATGTGGCAATTAAGTTTTTTCCTAAAAAAAGCATTGACAAAGAGCCTGAAATAGTTTAAGTTAAAAACATAATGAAGAAAAAAGAGCCAAGCATGTATAGGGTTTTCGACAACAAGAATAATTATATCCAATCTTACAGCGACAAGCTGGATGGAGGTTTTCAGTGGGCCAAAAGTTGCGCCACTAGGATGAATGGCCGAGTCGATCAGATCTGTGTTGAAAACAAAGAGGAAAAGGCCGAAACTATATTTACAGTTTCTCCTAAAAAATAAAAAGAAATAGCCCAAAGAAGGTGTAAAACCTTCTGATGAGTGCAGCTTTATACGATATAACCGTTGAAAAAAGAACCTGTTTTGGCTGGGGAATAACGCTTACAAATAGGGATGGATCTCCATATAATCTTTCAGGAGCGTCCTTAACGGGAGAAATAAGAAGAGATTTTGACGACTCTCTTCAAGCAGTATTCAATACTCAGATATTAAATGCCGCGAGTGGAACAGCAGTCCTTTTTTTAACTACAGGGCAAACTTGCGCTCTAGAGGAAGCCGCAAGCTCCTACGACATTTTTCTCGATCAAGAGGACGAGTGTTCAAAAAAACTGCTTTACGGAGCAGTCGCAATCATTCAAAATAAGACAAAATGAGCGAAATCCTTTATACGTTCATTGTTCCAAGTATTAATTTGTCGATCAGTGATTCGGGAAATACGCCCAATATTTCTATAAATAATACGGGAGATCTTCCCAATTTATCAATTACACAAAGCGGGGACACAATTAATGTCTCTATAGAACAGAGCGGAAATCCGCCAAATGTTAATATTTATGATTATTTTTTACATGCAGAATCTCATTTAAAAGGAGGGGCAGACCAAATTGATCACAATCTACTTTTTGGAGTTCAAGGAGGTGAGAGCGGAAACTATTATCATTTAAATTCTGGCGAATACTCCAATTTGGTTACTGGACAAATCATTCGTCCATCGGGAACTTCCTTTGATTTTATAAAAGGAGACGGATCGTTAGATAATACATCTTATGTAAAAGTAGAGGATCTAGCTTCCTCTTTAACTTTATATCCAACCTCTGCGACTTCTGACATAAGCGGATATTATAAACTAGTGACAACGCCGCTAGATGTAAATTATGACGATCCAGCTTTAAATATTCCCACAGGTCCAATAACGGGAAGCGACCAATTAATAGCGTCATTAGCTTCTGAATCAGGGCTTCTTGTTGGAGATTTAGGTATATTTAATATCACGACAATAGGAAATATTAAAAAAACAGGGGGATCAACTTCCTCAAAAGCTACTTTTCATTTTGAAGTTCATAAAAGAGATTCTGGCGGGACAGAAGAATTAATAGCAATGAGCAGCGAAACCTTAGAAGTCACAGAAGACTTTTATGTTCAATTTTTTGCGGCTGCGGTATTTAATGATGGAGTTTTCGACGCTTCCGACAGGGTTATTTTAAAATTTTATGGAACAAAAATCAGGGGAGGCTCAAGCCCCTCTTATGATTTTCAATTTGGCGGGACAACGCCAGTTAGAGTGCTTCTGCCAGTTCCAGTTCATGTATTACTAAGCGACTACCTTCCATACGAAGGAGCGATTAAAGACGTAGATTTAGGAATTTATAATTTATCTGCGGCAAATATTTATTCAAACGGAGATCTTGTTGCCACAACTGGATATTTACAATCTTATGTTTCTGGCGCTAGTGGTTATTTGCAGGGACAAATTAATGATCTTGAAAATGCTACAGGAAATTATTATCCCATCACAAATCCTAGTGGGTTCATTGATTCATTAAGTGGCGCAGTTTTATTAACTGGAAATCAAGAGATTTCAGGCGAGAAAAACTTTTCAACAACAGTCATTTTCTCTGGAGGAGTCCGCAGTAGATATAGGGCGACCTCGATAAATACAATATTTTCATTAACCGATCACACTATTCATGCGACAGCCTCATGCACAGTCGCTCTTCCAACAGCGGTTGGCATTGATGGTCAAGTATTTGAATTAAAAGCGTCTAATTCGTGTATTGTAATATTAGAAGGATATAACTCTGAATTAATTGATGAAGAATTAGCTATATCAATCAATGGCCCCGATTCAATCACTGTTAAATCTACTGGATCGGGCTGGATTATAATTTAAAATCTTGACATTTCTAAATTTCAAGAGTAAACTCCTCGCACAATATAAATAAATAATGAACGGACGATCCATCAAGGTCAACTCAAAGGATATTTTTGACTATATCATCGGCAGAAGCAATTACGATCCAATCGAAAGACAAGTAGATCCAACTCGTTACGAAGTCCATCCCGACAGTATTTACGATAAATTTTTAAAAAAATCCTTCGAACAGGACGAATGCTTTTCTATTTTTTATAAAAAAGTAAAAGAATTAAGGTTTATTTCTAAAGAAATAGAAACTAAAGAAGTCAGAAATATTAGTGTAGAGCTAGAACAATTAGCTCCGACATTAATTAATCTCTAATTTTTAAATCCATAAAAACTTTAAAATTAAAAAATCCTATTCGCGAATTTATCGAGCGAACTTGGACTTACCCATTACATTGTAAGACAATTATATGGACCAGACGAATTAGAGTATTTTGTGACGGAGGGAGTCCAAAATTTCGATGGCTGCCTCGCTTTCGTTTTCAGCACTATGCTAAACATTGGGAGCTTTCTGGTTTTGCAATTTATTTATGGGGTAGGGAAATTAATTTTTCATTAGGGATAGACAAAAAAGGTCTTTATAAATGATCGTTAAATCAATAGATCGTCGCACGGCAGATCTTGTTGTGTCAAACAAACATTATTCAAAAAGATTAGGTATTTTTTGGGAAGGATTTGGGCTTTATAGCGAAGAAAAACTGATTGGCGTTTGCTGTTTTGGCCAACCATCTTCCCCTATTCAAAAATACGCTTTTGAAAACAGAGATTTTCGCCTATACGAATTGACTAGATTAGTTGTTGATAATGGAATCAATAACGCCGCATCGTTTTTGATAAGTCAGTCAATCAAAATGCTGAAAGAAAGATTTTGCGCCATAGTGAGTTATGCGGACTCTGCCCACGGACACAGCGGAATTGTTTACCAAGCGACAAACTGGATATATACAGGGCCAACAGTGTCCCACGATTGCCTTTATATGGTTGACGGGAAACCAACCCACCCAATGACCCTCAGAGACAAGTTCGGCATAACAAAACCCGCAGAATGGGCAAGGGAGAATAATATTGAAAAGATAAAACCCTCGCCAAAACACAGATACTTCTATTTTGTTGGTTCAAAAAAGCAGAAAAAAGAGATGCTCGGCAAATTAAAATACCAAATAATTCCAGAATATCCCAAATCCCAGAAGGTCTACTATGATAATGGTCCTCAAAAATGCGGCGAATTTATCAAATAAAAGTTGACAAACGTAAGTTTTTGGTTTACATTCTCCAAAGAATGAAAGTGAAAGCAACAACCTTTATCGAGGCGGAATTGTCCCCTTGCGAACAAAAAAGAGTAGCCATTGAGACAATAAGAAAAATGGCAGGATGGTCGCCCGAGCATTGGGTAGATCCTTTCACCAAAAAACTAATGATTACTGAGGAATTTGCGACCTCCCACCGTTGGTCAGAAGATAAAATCCTTAGAGACGCTTCTGAAGCGGAAATGGCCATTCAGACTGTTTTAAACTACCTGTCCAAGATGACTATTTCTTAAAAACAAACATTTACACACATGAAAAAAGACAAAAAAACTCCTAAAGCCAAAAAGTATATTTATTCATTTAAAGGGACGCATCACCTTCTAAAAGGATTGACGATTTCTTTTAGAGAAGACGACAGACAAGCGGCAGATATTCATGCCCAAGGACAGGCGATTATTTTTGGAGAAGATACAAGAGCGGTCTTTTTGAAAGAGATTTAGTTCTTTTTTGGTGCAAAAGGATTAAATGCCTCGACACCTACAAAGCAAAATACATTGTGAACATTCTTGTGAAAGAAGGTCGTTGAATTTAATCAAAAAATTTAATATTACTAGCCCCGAAATATATGCCCAAAATGCGAATATTTATCTTTATTATTATCAATATGTGTTTATGACGGCTTGCTGGTCTCGTCGTAAGAGTTTATACGATTGTAAGGAGTTGCGAGAATTAGTTCCTACGAAACTGCTTCCAGCTAATCACTTCAAAAATATTAATATGGAAGTGATGAAGTGTTTTTTTAATTATTATAAAAAATAAAGCAAAAAAAAAAACCATGAATCAATAAACATATTTAGTCCAAACTAAGTATAATACTACTTTATATTAGTGATATACCTTAACCGTCAAGCAATCCAATGTATCGCTCAATATGGCTACGTTGTAGCTCGTTATTTATTATTAGTAGCTAGGAAACGCGGAGAAATCCGCTTCGGTTACGGTGTAGCCTGTGGACACTCCTGCTTGAGCATCCGCTGTGACAATCATAGCGTTAAGGTCTGCGATAAAGTTGGCAACTGGCGTGCCAGATCCCGCACCACCGTAGGTCCAAACAGTGACGAGCACCAGCTCGCCGTTGACAATCAGGAACGCTGGATTGCCACTATCACCGCCAATCTTGCTTTCATCGAAGATGCGACGATCCGAGTCGGTAGGAGTAAGGAACGCTCCATCGGTGTAAAAGTCGATAATCAAAGCCTTTTCCTCCTGATCAAGCCCAAGAGCGGGAGGGCGATTGTTTACATTATGCACCAGATAGCTCGCCCAGTTTGACGGCATCAACTTGCACGGTGTGATTCCCACAGGAAGGTTTGAGGCGAGAGTGTAAATGGTCAGATCAGGAGTATACGGCACATAATTAGGATGCCGCGCTTTGCCTGTGATCGTGCGGTTGTGAACCGTTCCATCCTGTGCCACGAACCTGACTGTATTTCCCACGTTGTATTCGTAGTGCGTTGCGTTGAGTGCGTGGCGTGGCGTGATAAGTGTCCCTGCTTTTGTGTTCGCCCCGTTGGAGTTCCATGGGCTGATACAAGTTAGATTTACATCGGCACACCAAAGATTAGGATTGCGGACGTAGCTTTGAGTGGCGTGGTTTTGCGTGGAAAACACCAAGCCATTAACTGCCATGGACATTGTGTTGTTAATGCGATTATCCACTTGTCCTTGAAGGTGTGCAGCAAGTGATCCTGCAACCGTTGATACAAACTGATTAGGCTGTTCTGGAGCAGCCGAAACAGTCGTCAGATCACAAACAAGCGGTAAGGTGAGGTGTGAGGTCTTTATAAGCAAACGCATAATCCCAGAAGATAAGCGGGTGATTGTCCCGTCTGATGCGACAGTCCCTACACTAGGATCAAGGTTGATGATTACAGCATTTCCCAAGCCTTCGATCACAACATTGCCTTGCCGATAGTAAGTCGCGCCTGTGTAAGTGATAAAATTGGCATCTTGCAACGTCTGTGCAGAGGAAGATCCTCCAGTGAGATAGACACTCACAGGATTATACTGCGCCGATCCTGCTACGTCTGATAGCTGTGCCACCCGCATTGTCGGACCGTTACCACCGCGAAGTTTCATCATACAGGAAAGAGAGCTAGGAATGAGTCACGGTCTGCGGGCATATCTGGATAAATGATCGGTACGGTTTCGAGAATTTCCCTAGCTCCTGCCAAGTCGCCAGCAAGTATAGCTGCATGCACAGCCAATCTGACTTGTTCCCACAAGGCTTGCTTGCCTTTGGGAAGGGAGTCATACACGGCAGAAGCGGCAGCGAGTGCTCCTTCAATAATCCGTGCTTGCAGCTCCTCTGCTGTTGGTTCTGGAACTGGAAACGTATGCACCTCCACGAGCTCTAATCCTATCATCGGCAAAAAATCCTCTATAGAATCATAGGAGATCATTTCACTTTGTCTTCCGACAGGAATATAGACATCGGCAGAGTCAGTTTCTATGATGGTATATCTTGTATGGTTGGCTGAGACGTAGTTTCCGTCAGCGTCCTCTTTAGCGTTGTAGTATTTTGGCATAGCGTGTTTTGGGTATGAGGGTATGGTTATGGCTAATTAAGCCAGATGTAATCTTTATCATTCTCTGTTGTCAACCAAGCCGCAAAAGCAGTTGATCCAGGATTTCCGCCATACTTTATCTTACCAGTGGTGGTAACTGCCAGCGAGTTCACGAAAGCCTGCAACGCCTCAAAAGATAAATTATTACTACTAATAGCCGAGAAAAGCGAGGTAACGTTGAAAGATAAATCCAAACCAGTAGCTAGGATGCTGGTAAGTTGGTTGTTTTGGGTGCGGAGCCATGTCAAAGATGACAAACCTGTGCCTGAGAAAGTGGTAAGTTGGTTGCTTTGGAGGTCGAGGGAAGTCAACGATAACAAACCTGCTCCTGAAAATGTGGTAAGTTGGTTGCCGTAGAGGCCGAGGGAGGTCAAAGATGACATGCCTGTGCCTGAGAAAGTGGTAAGTTGGTTGCTTTGGAGGTCGAGGGACGTCAACGATAACAAACCTGCTCCTGAAAATGTGGTAAGTTGGTTGCCGTAGAGGTTGAGGGAGAGCAAAGATGACAAACCTGTTCCTGAAAAAGTGGTAAGTTCGTTAGTGGTACAGCTGAAAAAGGTCAGATAACCAATAGGATTTCCTGCGGAATCGCACGGGCAAATCGCTCCATATTTGGGCAACCGTGTGTTGTAGGGAGTGAGAGGTGCTGCACCCCAATCGGCTGCGGCGAAGGACGTATCACCACTGACTGCCTTGCGAACGGTATGATACGTCCCATCCCAACGCAGAAACTTGACATGAGTCGCTCCGCCACCCACGTTTACCGATCCTGTTGGGGCAGTTGTCTTGGTGTATGTGAACTTTGCGGATAGTCGAAATTCCGTTGATGTCATTCCCAGCGTAAATGCGTTCATTCCGAGATCTGGCGGAAGATTAAATACATCAACTCCGTTGGTTGTCACTCCATCACCTAGTCGCAGTTGATTTCCACTGACACCTAATACATTCCGATCAGGAACTGTACCTGTAATATCCGCAAGCTCCATGCTTACAATTACGTCACCATCAGGATCGACTGTGTAAGGTTGTCCAATCCATGAAGCGTCGAGAGTTACATCACTGTCTATCAATGTCCATAGAATACCAGGAAGGTCGGATTGAAAAACACGAGTGTATCCTACCGAGGCTGAATTCGCTCCTGTGTAAGTGGCAGCGTTCTTGCGTTCGGCAGCTGATAACACAGTTAAAATATTACGCAGACCGAGGATTGCGACGGCTGCTTGTTTATTTGCTGCTGCTAAAAAAGTTGATACGTCTGTGGATGTGGTAAGTTTTGTCATTTTTATTAAATATTAAGAGTTAGCATAGTTATCTGGAACTTGAACAGCTTCATCTGTATTTGTAAAGACTTGTTGATCGTCTATAGTATACACGAAAACATAATTTAAATCTGGTATCTGTTCACCGACAAACCTATATCCAGCATCGAAAGGTGTTATAAATAAACTGGTGTTTTGACCAAGATTATGAATTTTGCGATTATATTCCCTAATCAAGTGATTATCAAAATCTGTTTTTAATGGATCTTGAGAGCTGTCGTAAAGTCCAATTATTAAAGTTTTATAATTCGCCCAGACACCAGTATTTGATGAGAAATCAGAATGTATTTCGGACTGTAAGTGTCTTGGCATTATTGTTAATTACACATTTTTTGCCAAGTATTTCTCCAGAATTGTTTTAATCAGAATAAAATTACTTTTTGATGAATTTTTCAGGATCTGCTTGGAATCTTTTGCCAAGTTTGATGATTCCATTGATTAAATGAATAAATTGTGGAGATATTTGGACGAAGAACCTTTTATTCACAACTTCCAAAATGTAGAACAATATACCCACGAACATGAAGTTGGCTTTCCTTATGGCGACCATTCTATCCGTTCTTGTGTAAAACCACTTGAGAAAGAATGGAACGATTATCTTGGGCGAGAATTGTCGGAGATAATTAGACAGAAGTTCGAATGGATTATGAAATTAACATGAATAAAAAATCTGGAATATATTATTTAACCTCTCCTTCCAACAAGTGTTATGTTGGTCGTTCGGTGAATATTAACCGAAGAATTTCAACTTATCGTAATTTAAATTGCAAACGCCAAACAAAACTATATCACGCTCTTTTAAAATATGGATTTGAAAATTTCAGAATACAAATACTGGATGATAAATGAAAAATAAGATTTTTGCTTTTGTTTTAATGTTATTTTGCGTGGCTTCTTGCCATCCAAAAGCAATTGTGATTAGTCCTGTGGCTCCAAGAGCGGCAGTTGTCGCAGAAGCAACAACTAATACGGCAAGAATAGCCACGAAAGTAAAGCAAGAAATCAAAACCGTTAATGCTGATATCAAATCCTTACAAATAGACACAGAAAAAGGAAAGTTCCTTGCGGCACAGATGAAAAAATCTGGAACGGCGACTTTAGAGCAGATAGAAGAAAATTATAAGAATTGGGACGCTATAAATTTTAAGGTTAAATTCTTAGAGGCGGCAACAAAATCACTAACAATAAATTCAGCAGAACTAGAGACGGCAGCTTTATATAGCAAGCAAGAGGCTGGGAAACTTAAGGTAGAAGCTAAAGAATCAGACAAAACAATCATATCATTAAAAGATCAAGCCGCCGATCAAGCTGGTAATGTAGCTTTGGGCAAAATGGTTAAGGGGATTATTTATACCCTTGTCGCCGCAGCAATCATAGGAGGAATCCTATTTATCGTCACAAAATTCAAACTTATTTAAATATGAAAAAAATACTACTAAAAATAGCAGGGGTAATTAAAGATATCGCTTTAGGAATTTGGAATTATCAACCTTTCGCCGCAACAAGAGGATATATTTGGGGCAAATGGGTATCTATTCTTCTTTTTGCCCTTATGGTTGCTCATTATAAGTCGTTGCCAGAAATGCCTTTTATCGAGCTTTATTATACGACGATTTCAGTATTCGGTGTAGCCCTGCTTGGACCTCTTCTTAGATTGATTTTATTCGCAGAAGCGGCTCTATATGCAGAAAACGGGGGATTAACCTCAGACATTAAGAATAGATCCTCTGTTTCAGCAAGACTTAAACATTATTGGTTTGCTACTGCTATTAGTTACTTGATGCCTTTGATCTGCTTTGCGACAATTAGTAAATGATGAGGATATTGCTTCTATTATTGCTTTCCATTCTTACGTGTCTCGCCCAGCCAGCGGGACACGATCTAGTTAATGCGTCCAGATGGAAATCAGCGACAATCGCTAAACACAGAGTTCATGAAGTTGAAGTCATTGCCAAAAGAATAGAAAAAAATATAGAACGCTACAAAAAAGTAAGCGGAGAAACAAAGGTTCCGTGGGAAATAATCTCTGGATTGCATAATATGGAAAGCGGAGGGTCTTTCAATCATCATTTGCACGAAGGAAGTTCTTTAAAGGGTCGAACAAAGTATGTCCCAAAAGGTCGCCCATTAACTGGAACTCCCCCTTTCGCTTGGGAATATAGTGCAAAAGATGCATTGTTATACGATAAGATGGATAAAAAGAATTGGAAAGAAGTTGGGAGCGCATTGAGTTCGGTCGAAAAATTCAATGGGGACGGATATCGAAAATATCACCCAGAAACTCCTTCTCCCTATTTGTGGGCTGGGACTTCTATTGAAAAAGCAGGAAAATATATTAGAGATGGGGTCTGGTCCCCGACTGCGCGTTCAAAACAAATAGGAATTGCCGCGATTTGGAAAAAATTAAACGCCTACAAAGACTAAAATCTTGACTCCTGTTTAATGCGTAATAAAATGAGGAATGACTGAATTCATTATCAAATCATCGTCCGATATCACAAAAGGAGTTTTTAAAGAAAAAAAGAACGCTTTTGAATTTTATAAAGATCTTTGCGAATTTTATCCAGAAGAGCAATTTAAAATCATTAAAAAACAGGTAATTGAAGAAACCATAGCAGAGTCCAACGATTATCGGCAAAAAAGCTTTGATTTTATTTTGTGAAAAGATCTTGACAAGTTCGCCAAGATACGCCAAAGTCCTTGCGTGTTCGGGAAGTTCCCGATCCTTTAAAAACAAAAAAACATGAAAATCGCTAATTCCGCCTCTCCTCTTATTGTTTCCGATGGTTTTGATCCAAATGCCTCAATTATGGGGATGAGTCAAGAAGCAGCCTTGCAAATGGCAAAACATTTGCGAGATACAATTTATACCAACAAAGCCCTAGCTGTCGTCCGTGAATTTACGAGTAACGGATTAGACGAGCACCTCAAATTCAATATCGCTGATCCTGTAAAAATTGGATTGCGAGAAATGGACAATCAGCGTGAATTTTTTGTGCGAGATTTCGCAAAAGGACTTTCAGAAAAAGAAATTCGCACGGTTTTTGGAATGTATGGAAACTCCACCAAACTCAACGATAACAAAACAGTCGGAGCCTACGGCGTGGGTTCAAAATCTGGATTCTGCTATACTGATTCTTATTATGTGATCTCTTATTTTGGAGGAGAAAAAACAATTTATACCTGCGCTCTTGGCGGCGACAACAAAGGGTCTTCCAATGGGTTTATTTACAAAACTCATTCTGAACCATCCAATGAAACAGGTCTGGAAGTGGTTGTCCCAATTCAGCACTTAGACTCAAACAAATTCTCCAACGAAATCAGGAGTTTTGTTTATTTTTCCCCTCATAACATCGAGGCTAATGTTTTGGGAGACGAGATTAAGCCTTATCCAATTGCCAAAAAAGAAGTAATTAACAACGTCGAATTCACTCTTTTTGGCGGCATCTTTGGGCGCGACAAAAATAATCAAGCAGTCTTGCAAATGGGCGGCGTTAAATACGAAAGCTTTAGTATTCCCGATGGCTTTTTGGTAAAGAATGATCACACTCTAGCAATCAATGTTCCAATTGGAGCTATGACGGTTGCTCTTTCCCGCGAGTCTTTTCACGACACCCCTCTCAATCAAAACTATAAAAGCAAAATTCATAATATCTTAGAGGAGCTAACCCAAAAAGATTTTGCTCACATCAAATCCAAACCCCTAAAAGATGTTATCGATGAAAACTTGGGCGAAATCTCTTTTCATAAATGGTGCGACGGCTCAATGTTTCAAGCAAAACTCGCTTCTATTTTTAAAGAAACTTGGGGCTTTGTAGGGGGGATTACCGTTTCCAATTTTAAAGAAGACAAAAAACATAACTTTGTCCTTAAAAACGACAAACCAATCCTTGTTTTAATTCCAGACAATTCGGCTACAGATTATTGGAGGTCCAAATTGCGAACTTTTGCCATTCAAAATAATGAAAGTTATTATATTGGTTGCCAATCTAAATTTTCTAAACTTTCGCCAGAAGCAGCCACTGAAATTGATGGCATTTTTCAAACAATGACGGTCAAAAGGATTCCCTTTCCAAAAGGGAAACGCGAAAAAACCTATGCGGTTTATTGCAAGGATCGTAAAAAAGGAAGCTTCAATGCCGTAGGATTTCTTAATCTTGTGCGAGAAGAACGTTTTAGCCTTCCTGCTGAACCCGATCTCACAAAACTCATTGAATGGGTCAAAGAAGAAAAGAAAAAAGTAATCGACAAAAAAGATACAAGCAGATTGGAGTGGATTTCTATCCATATCGGCGGCAAAAGTAGATATAATGCATGGAGTTGCCAATCGGAAGAGCTTGGCCAAGCCATCCAAGCCTTGGGATTTTTTATTCATGGGCGCGATGAACACTCAAAACTCGTTCAAGGGTGGGCGAAAGAGGAACAAGAGAAAAACGCCGCACGGTTGAAGATAGCAAAAGCCCTAAAACCTTGGTTGTCTTTCAATCCCAAAACAATTATTTTGATTAAAAAAGAAAAAAACGCAGATCGCGTAACTAAGTTTTGGAACTCTATCCTTAACCAGCAAACGACAAGATCGAAAATCTTTACTTCTTTCTCTCACGCTCACGAAAGCTACCATAGCTCAAAACCAAAGTTGACTAGGGAAGAATTCAGAGCAGTAATGAAAATGATCTAAATTATCTTGACAAACTCTGAAATTTTCAATATCATTTGCTCATGAGAGACAAGTTCGACATTTCCCACTCAATGATTCAGCTTCTTATTAATCTGTCACAAAGAGAAGTCGAAGATCTTAAGGATGGTAGCATTGGTCACATGGACCCTTGGCTTGCCTATTCGTTAGGAACCAAAGACGGGAGAGCAGAATTGGCGAAAGATATTCTTGAACATTTGGGACTAGTAAATTACAATTAAAAAAAACAACAACAACAAAAAAAATGGCCAAATATATCATTTCAAACTCCTCCATTACGTTTTTTCACAATGGAAGACCAACCAACGTCCAAAAAGGATCAGTCAAATATGCCAAAATCTTGAAAGCTTTTGATCTTCCAGAATCAAAGCAAGACGAGGCTATTGAGAATGTCCTCAATGAATCAAAAGTTTTTGCCGAAGAAGCTAAAAAAGAAGGCTTTGAATTTAAGGGTGACCAAGTTTTTATTGATGGAGAATTGCTCCCTCAAGTCTTAGTGGACAAGATTAATTCTTTGCGGAAAGAAGGACTGCCGATTACTCTTTTTCTGAATTTTTGGCGGAATTTGAGAATGAATCCGTCTTATCGTTCTGTTAATGAATTGTATCAGTTTTTAGAAAATACGGGTTTGCCGCTAACTGAGGATGGATGCTTCCTCGCCTATAAAGGTCTTCAAAAAAACTATTGGAGTATTTCAGGCAATACGAAGACAAACGTCTTAAAAGGCAAGGTTGATTTTTCGGGAAAGATTTTTAATGGAATTGGAGAAGCTATTGAAGTTGATAGAAAAGACGTTGACGATAATAGAGAAATTCATTGCTCGTCTGGTCTTCACGCCTCAGAAATCACTTATAGCACAAACTTTGCTCAAGGGAAGCTTGTCGTAGTTAAGATTAATCCAAAAGACGTTGTGAGTGTCCCATCTGATTATAACTGTAAGAAATTGCGGTGTTGCGCTTATGAGGTTCTTTGCGATGTTGAAAAAGAAATTCTAGTTCCCGCAACAGATAGTAGAGGCAAAGAAATTGTGGATAAAGCGCAAACAGATTTGACGGCTTTTGAAAAGCGTGTTCAGTCATACTTGGACAAGAAATATACACAAGGTTTTACCGCTGTTTATGTCAAACAAATCAGAAACAGTTTTAGTCCAGAATACCCTAGCGAAATTTGCGTTTTGGCAGCTTTGAACGCTCTTGGATACGTTTGGATTAAAGAAAAACGCGGGAGCCTTTGGGTTGCTCTTCGCTAACAAAACTCGGGGATAGAGGGGGAGCGGTTTGAAGCTTCCTCTCTTCTCTATTAAATCTTGACATTTTTTGAAAAAAGAGATAAAGTCTTTATACTAACTGAAAACAAAATAAAAATTTAAAATATGAAAGAAACATTAAAATTAACGGAACAAGAAGCCCGAATGATTATTTGGGGCGACGATGAAAATTTTAAAATCATCAATCAAACTATCGTTGATACTACTCGCTGGTCAATTATTACTAACATCATTGTTCAAAGACAATCGGACGGCAAGCTCTTCAAGTCTTGTTATTCCGAAGGCGCGACAGAATGCCAAGACGAAAGGCCATACGAAGGAGAAGACCCTGTTTTTGAAGAAGTCTTCCCTATAGAAAAGACAGTCATTGTTTATGAGTAAAAATTCTGTAACTAATGACGAAATTCGAACAAAAGCTTATTCAACATCTTATGCAGAAGGATGGGATAAGGCTTTTTGTAAGAAGCCGCAACAGTGGTTCGAAATTTTGTATGGAGATTCTGTTAAAATGCTTGATCCAGATGGATTCAGAAAAGAAGATGGAGTCACATGGGAAACTCCAGTGACAAAAAAAGAATTTGAGAAACGTCTCCCCCATTGCACTATAATTTGGAGGCCTTTAGATAAAAACTATAAATTATGATAAAGAGAATATTTTTTGATTATGATGAATCGATAATAAGCACGGTTTTTCGAGAACCCAATCAAAACCATATTCGTTTTTCTTTAAACGATGGGGAGATTTATTATACAATGATTCGCCCTTGCGCCAAAAGGGTTATTGAATTTTCTCGAAAACTTGTTGGGGTTGAAAATGTTTTTGTTCTTACCGCAGCGACAAAAGATTACGCTTGTGAAATAAATCGATTGGCTCAATTTGCATTTCCAGAATCTCAAATCCTCGCCAGAGAAGACGTTTCTGCGTATACATATAGCACCGCATATGGAGGATCAGCAGTTGTGGCGAGCGAATACGCCAACAAAGATAACGTGTTGATTGATAATCTTGACCCTAGATATAATCCCGACAAAATATCTTATTTGGGGATTTGGAAAACCCTTGACACAAACTATTTTAAAGTGAGAGATTATTATGGAGCAAACTTCCCTAATGATCCGTTTGAACAAGATGTAATGGAATTTTTAGAAAAGAGAAATAACCAATGAAAGAAGAAGAACAAAGAATAGCCTTGGCTGAATTATATGGATACCCTAATATCCAAAGAGTTAATAAAGGGGAATTTGGAGGGCTTAGAGAGACTCTCTTAGAAGAAAAACGCATTGTTCCATCTTTCGTTAGAAATTTAGACGATCTTAGTAAATTACTTGAGATTCTTGGAGTAAAAGATAGAAGCAATAATATTTTAAGAGTTAAGTGGGTAAATAATTTAAGAACAATCGTTAGCCGTAGAATGCCAAAAAATAAGTCTGGCACAGCATTAACTAGTGATGTTGATCTTTTACTTGCCAACTCCGAAGAAATTGCCGAATCTATTTTAAAAACTTTTAATAAATGGGTCGAATAAGTTAACACTACTATAATAAACGATACCATGTCTTTTACAGAAAATAAACCAGAGTATTACTTCCAAAAATATTTGGACCAACTGATGAAAACAAACGAATTGACGATATCTGTTGAAGAACTTTTAGCGTTTGTTGAGTTGGCGGCTCGCCCAAAAAGGCCAGACGGAACATATAATTATTGCCGCGAAGCTTTAGAGCAAAAAGCCAAAGAGATCTTGAAATCTCAGGGAAAATAAGGAAGCTTAGCAGTCTAAGTGTAAAGATAGGATGGACGATGATCCTTTCGACTTAAATACTCCAATTTATAGCCGTAAAGATAAAGTATTAATTTTTATTTTTGGGGTTATATATCTTTTTATAGTTTTTGTTTGCTTACTTAGGTATTTTTGATATAGTCATTTTATGACAAATAAAGCTTCCTATATCTTGTGTCAAGATGACGACTGTAATTGGTATATGGTTCCAGAAGAAAAACTAATTGAATTTAACGAATGGGCCGATGCAATGACCGCTTATAACCCATTTAGAGAAGGTCTTAAAAGCCCAGCTCTTCCAGAGTCAGTAACATCTATTGATGGGCCTCACTCTATTAAAATCCACTCTTACACAGAAAATTAATTATGAAACTTCTTGGAGTGAGAGACGGAAAGACAGTTTTGGCTTCAATTAGCCAAAACGAATGATCTTTTAGCTTTTGTTAAATTGATCGCTGGGCCTGAAAAGCCAGGCGGAACCTATGACTATTGTAGGAGAGCTTTAGAGCAAAGAGCAAAAGAGATTTTAAAATTCCATCATGAAAAGCAAAGCGACAGCCTTACTTCTATCTTACGCAAGACAGAGTAACCTCTTAAAGATAATCAACTCTTTAAGAAGTCAATCTGCGCCTATCGAGATATTTTTATGGAACAATAATCCCCTCGACAAAACAAAATATGATGTCGATCTTCAAATCGACTCTTCAAAGAATCTAATGTGCTGGCCTAGATGGTTCATGGCTAATTACGCATCTTCCGATTATATTTTTTCTTTAGATGATGATTTCATCTTTAGAGACGAAAAAGTCATTGAAGATTGTATTTTTTATTGTCAAAAACAAAACGACAAAGGAGCTATTGGTTTCTTTGGCGTCCATTTGAATAAAGATAAGTCTTATTGGGGATCAAAACATTTAGTCGCTGGAGAAACAGACAAGGTTGACATTTTAAAAGGCAGATTCATCTTTTGCCCAAAGTCTGTCTTAAGGTTGAACAGCGAGGCATTTGGAGCTTCAATAGACAATCCAAGAATAGAAGACGATATATTTATATCCTCATTAATAAAAAACAAAACGCTTCCACTTTTTTTAAGAAACAGATTCTTAAATCTGCCCGATTATAACAATGGACTCTATGCCCAAAAAGAGCATAAGGCATCAAGACAAGATAGCTGTCACAAACTTTTTAAATGAAAAAATATCTATTTGTTATTGCAAGATACCAAGACGAAAGACAGGATCTATTTGAGGAGTCTATTTCGCCTAAGAATAAAGATTATTGTTTTAGGCATGGAATGGAATATCTGCTAATAGACAACTCTTGGAATCTTCCAGACTTTAGAGAGAATCCTACTTGGTTAAAGTTCTATTTATTAGAACAGTTTTACCATAATGCAGAAATAGAGATGGGAGATAGGATTATACATTTTGATGCCGACATGGTGATAGTAAAACCAGACATGGAATACTTGACAGAAAAAAGTTTTTCTTACGCTATCGATAGCTGCAATAGCCACTGTATGGGAAACTTTTGTATTAATTTGAACGAGTGGTCGATAGGTTTAATCAAAAACATATTAGATGAAGACTTATACCAAAAAAACAAAAATATAAAATTCTGGCAACACTTCAGGGAGCAAGCCGCATGGTATTCTTTGGCTGGAATCCAACCATTTAATGGGCAGTCTTTTCTAACGCTGCCTCATTACGGGTTTCACTCTGCTCAAGCCGAAGATGCTAAATATATCGTCACAGAATTGCTCGATCATGTCGAAGTGAAAGATCCAATATGGAATGTTACTCTTCTGCAAGAAGAAATAGACAATCGGCAAGCGTGGGCATTAAGGAGACTTTTTATAAACAAAACCCTTCCAAATGATACCATCTTGCGACACTTCGCCAACAAACAACCTTGGAGAGAGGAATACCTACAATGATCGCGACCATTACAATGTGCAGCTTGGATTTTGACGAAGCATATATCGATCATTTTCTAGCTTTCTACGATTCTCAGGGAGTAGATCACCATTTCTTGATTTTGCACTCAAAAAGCCCCACTGATGAAAACGCTTATCGAGACTACTACTCTACCAAAAAAGCCTCTGTCTATTTTCAATATGGCGAATGGAATACGAAAGTCTCAGAAGATGCTAGGCACTTAGTCATCAAGGAATCAGGGCTAACAGATAAGGATTGGCTTATTCATACAGATATAGACGAACAAGCAGAATCTGTTGGCCAAACCCTAAAAGAAAAAATCAAGAAAATGGAGGCTAATGGGGAAAATTGTTGTTCAGGATCTATGATAGATAGAGTATCCGAAGACGGTTCGCTTCCAGAAATAATCCCCCAAAAACCCCTATCAGAACAATTTCCAAGAACAGCAGATATCGGACGCTCCATTCTATGGTGTCAAACAAAAAAAATACCCATAACAAAAGCTAATATCCTCGTCAAAGGAGGACATCATGAGTTAATGCCCGAATTCAAAAGCAAAGCTGTGTTTAATTCTGAAATATTAAAAGTCAATCATTACAAATGGACAAAAAATGTAAAAGAGAAACTTCAAGAGAGGGTGCTAACGCACAAGCAGTTTTTCCATTGGAAAGAATCAGCAAGATTTTTAGTTTTTTGGAAAAGGTCTAAAACATTCAAATCATTATTAAAATGATATCTAATTATACTTGTTTAATATTAACCCATGTGAACAAAACCACAGGCGAGCTACTGCTTCCTCACCTTTTGCCTTTACTTAAAAATAATCCAAAAATGTCAGTTCATGTCGTTATTGGAGAAGACCACCCTTTTGGCAAAAGATATAATTGGAGAAACGCAGATCAAGCTTTAAGAAAATGGTGGATAGAAAACGGTTCTTTAGTCGCTACAAATTGTGTTGCTATTATAGAATGGGACACTTTAGTTAATTGTGCATTCCCAGAAATTCCGTTTAATCTTGATCTTGTCGGCAAACAAATGTTCGTTGAGCCGTTGCACCTAAAGAATCAATGGGTAAGAAAAAGAATGTCCGATCTCGATTGGCATCAGGATTATTGGTATTGGTGGGGTGAGATTCCAAAACTAAAACTAATGCTTTCAGAGCGAGCCGTTGGGCTTATTTCGCTTGGCTGCTTTCTAACAAAGAAATGGGTTTTAGATAGCATTGCCCGCCCACAGTGGGACGAAGCTTATAGACAAGATATTATAAGCGAATTACGCTTGCCCACGATAGCGTCAATAGAAGGCGCGAGAATAGGGGAAATAAACTTGCCGTTTGTCGATTATAATGCAATGATATTTTCAGGCGAAAAAGAAATCTTCCACCCAATCAAAGAATCATGTTAAAAAATATTTTCACATATTGGGATGGGCCAAAGTCAGAAGTAATCGAAGACTTGGAGGAGATCTTAGAAAAACGCTGCTCTAAAGAGAGCTACGCTTTACACAAGCTAACTAAAGAATCTATCAAACAATACATCAAATTCCCTGATGCCGTTTTTGATTTGCCGCATATAGTAGACGCCACCGATTTCCTTCGCGTAAAACTATTAAAACAATATGGCGGTATCTGGCTTGATAGCGATGTTTTAGTTAGAGAAAGTCTAGACGGCTTATTTAAGAGCATCGAAGAGAAGAGTGGATTCTTTATAGGCTTTTATGTTTTTGGCAAGCTTATTGGATTTAATAATGCAATTTTAGGGGCAAAAGACCATACAGACTTTTATAAAAAATGGGAAGAGCATAACGACTTAATGTTTGAATCGAATACCCATATAGGAAAAAGCCTGCCATTTGGAAATTCCTACTTAAATCATAACGCCCGTAAAGCATCTCCAAATGATTTTTTGATATTAGATGGAGTCGGCAGCAAAATAGAACCCTTTTCTAGTCTGCGCTCAAGACTTTTGTTGGCGGAAGAAGATCCGCTAGATATTGTCAATTCAAACGCTCCACTAATTCATTTTTTCAAAAAGAACCATGCTAAATACGACAGCATGGAAATCTCAGAAAAAGAAAAAACCCTTCTTTATAAATTAATTAAAAAAACACAAAATGAAAACAATAATAGCGGGGAGCATACACATGATTAATATCGCAAAAGCAAAAAACCTAAAGGTTTTTGTTCATATTGTGTAAAAACCTCTTTACAAACTCCTAAAGAAAGAGTAGTGTATGGGCATGAAATTACTTGGAGTTACAAATGGCAAAAAAGTTATAGCGTCAATGGCTCACCATGATTTTGTTTCAGAGGATGGAATGATTGCTGACTCTGGCCAACCAACTACAAATATGTATGGCGGATATACCCGCTTTGGAGGTGGAGATGTCGTTTGGTTTCAAATTCCCCAAACCTTTGCGGAGCTATATAACGACTATAATTGCAATAACAAAAACCGCAAATACGGCGTTTGGAACATTGAGGACGTAAAAATCCTAGAAAAGAAAGATTGGCCTAATTGCGACTCTATCGAAGAAAAAAGCGAAGCTTTCTGCTGGGGGTGTCGCGGCATTAATGGAGACGAACCCCTTAAGTATGTTTTGTTGAAAAACTGCTCGATTGATCATCTAAAAGCTATTATCGAGACGCAGGGAAGAATTCATGGCAAAACAAAAGAAGTTATTGAGCATCTAATCTCTATAAAAACAAGAAAATGAAAGAAATCTATTACTACGAATGGTCAGACGATAGGATTGATTGGAAATTTGGAGGGGTCTTTTTCAACATTCTCCCCTGTGTAGATAAGGCCAGACAATGCTCTTATGCTGTCCGCTTTAAAAAAACAACTGCCGACTTTTCTAATACTGAAGAGGTTTCTTTAAATCTTGTTAAAACAGCTAAAGACCAAATCCAACTACTAGAAAAACTATTTCAATGACCGACATATCATTCACAGACGCCCATTTACGCACGATAGAACAAGCGTTAGAGGTTTATACTCGACTTCGCTTGGGACAATTTGATATAGCTATTGATGAGGCTTTCCCAGAAGCTTTTTTCTCTCATGAAGAGAGAGGAGCTATTCATAAATTTCTCAGATCATTAATTTTTCCAGAACCACCAATTCTTCGGTATAATGGTCATGGAGAATATTCTGATCAATATAACAACTTATACAACGAACAAAAAGAGATTCTGGGAGATCCTGATTGGGAAATGAAAAATTTCCTAGAAAGGGCAAATAATATGGGCATCGCTGGAGGATTTAATTCTTCTTATGGAATTGGCCATAAAAAAGCAAGAAACGGAGGACTGGCTTACGAAATCCGTCAAACAATTCGCCAGTATCTCGCCGTAAAGAAAAACGATGGATATTTTGAGAATATGTATGTAACTTACGATGACCCATGTAAGGTAACAGAAGAACCATTGCCGATTATTAAAGGATTCTTAAAAGAGAAAACTTTCACAGTCGAAGATGATAAAATTAACCGTCAACTGTGCAAATTTTTTGGTCAAAAAACTAATAAAAAATGGCCAAAAATGTGGGAACTTATCGAGAAGAACTGCGGTCTTCCTAACGATATCGAATCCTCTCATCGCAGACTAAACTTTAATGAAGATTCCCAAAAATGGGAACTTATTTTACAAAAGCCAACAAAGAAACTAAAAAATGCCTTATATTAAACAAGAAGATCGAAAATTCCTAGATGAAAAACTTCTTCCAGATAGCGCTGGCGAATTGAATTATTGCATTCATGTTTTGCTAGAGAGGTATTTAGGTGTCGCTGGAGAGAACTACCAAAGCTACAATGATATAATTGGGGCGCTTGGGTGCGTTTCTATGGAACTATATAGGCGGCGGGTAGCATTTTTAGAAAACAAGAAGATCAAAGAAAACGGGGATATTAGTTTTTACGAAAATTTTTAAAAAATGAGAGAAATTCGGACCTTTGTGGACAAAAATAGATACAAGTGCGTTTGGATGTTTGATCCCATTTTCTGCGCTAGTATTTATGTTACAGTTGGGATATCTAACGCGGAAGAAATTAATCTATGGATAGAAGATAATTTTAAAATAAAAAACGCTTCAAGCGATAGTCAATTTAACGCCCGCACAATTACCATCGACCATGGAATGAATGTTTGTATTTTCTTTAAATCTTATAAATTTGATTCAACATTTTGTGCAAATCTATCCCATGAAGCTTTTCATGCAGCCCATATGATTTTGTCTTACAGGGGGCAAGGAAATAATGATCCAGACGGAGAAGAAGTTCATGCCTACTTTAGCTCTTGGATAGTTAAAGAAACTTTGGATGGGTTAAAGAGATTAAATAAAAAGAAACAAATAGAATGAATAAACTAAAAAACACAATTTGCTACCTTTGCGGCAACATGGAAAACACGGAGGACGCTGAAAATTGGAGAGATTCCTTCACAAAAGATCTTGAGAAAATCAATATCAAAGTCCTTAATCCTACTCGTCCAATGTTTCATGATCAATTGAGCGAATCAGAGGATATGCGCAATAAATTTAAGAAAATGCGCGAAAATAATGAATTTAGCGAGCTTCATGATATAATGAAGAATATTATTCGGCGTGATTTGAGAGCCGTCGATCTTAGCACTTTTGTTATAGTCAAACTAGAACCAAATAAGGCAACGTGGGGGACCACGCATGAAGTCATTCAAGCTTCCTCCCAAAGAAAGCCTATTTTCTTTATGATTAATAAAAGATCAGAAATGCCTCTTTGGTTAGTTGGGCTAGTAAATATGGATTTTGTTTTTGAGAATAAGGAAGAGTTATTTAAAGCAATCTTCGACCTCGACAGTGGGAAAAGAGATATGGATTCAAAATACTGGAAAATCCTTTTGTCATAACTAAGATGAGCAAATTAGCTATAATCGGAACTGCTGGCCGAAAAGATGACGCAGCAAAGCTCTCCAAAATCCATTGGCAAAGGATGCTTGATGCCGCCAGATGCATAATTAGAAAAGAAAAAACAACTTCCATCATTTCTGGAGGCGCAGCCTGGGCCGATCACATTGCGGTAGAGATAGGTATCAAAGACAAGGTAAAAACAAAAATCTGGTTGCCCGAAAACGGTAGAGATTTAAGCACTCTACACGGTTATCATGGAAAGTTTAGCTCCGCAAGAGAAAAGGACACTTGGAAAGAACTGAACGATTGCTTCAAATTAAAACATTTTAATATCCAAAGTTTCGGCGGATTTAAAGATCGTAATTCAAAAGTTGCAGATGAAGCTGATTTATTTTTAGCGATGACTTTTGGCGATAAAGATCAAGTAAAAGAAGGGGGAACTGCCGACACAGTAAGAAAAATGAGGGTGCGAGGGATAAATGGTTATCATTTAGACTTGAATGTTCTGAAATTATACTGTATAAGATGGACATGACTAAAAAACTAATAACCCTGTTCACGATTTTAACCCTGTTCACGCCCACCGTGAACGCAAAAGAAGTATTGGCTAGAGTTACCTATTATTGGGGCGATAAAATCACTTCTACGGGTAAGAAGCCCATCTGCGGCAAAACCCTTGCGGCTGACCCCAAAGCGATCCCCTACGGCTCTATAGTTAGCATTTCCGCGATGAAGAAACAGTTTGTTGTTAGCGACACAGGTTCGGCTTTGGTTTCTAAAAAAGCTTCTAAAGGGAAAACAATCGTTGTTGATGTTTTTTGTTCTTCCAGAGCAAAGGCTCAGTGGTATATCAAAAATTACCCACAGTATATGAAAATCAAAATAGAGAAAAAACATGATTAATCACGAAAGAGGGGATATTCTTGAGTTTTTTAGAAGTGGGAAAGTCAATACTGTTTTGCATTGCGCTAACTGCCAAGGAGTAATGGGAAGTGGAATAGCTCTTCAAATTAAAAATCAATTTCCAGAAGCTTACAAATCATATAGACTACATGAAGAAACAAGCGGTCTAAAATTAGGAACTAATAGTTTTGCTGGATTTCAAAATGGTTATATATTTAATCTTCACGCTCAAAAAAATTATGGAACCCAATGTCGCCAAGTTAATTACGAGGCCCTTTACCGCTGTTTTGAGGGTGTGCGGGAAGAACTGATTGGTTTAAATTTTAAGGGTATCATCGGTATTCCCTATAAAATGGCGAGTGATAGGGCTGGCGGCTCTTGGATCGTCGTGAACGCAATGATTCAGGACGTTTTTAAAGGGTTTGAAGTTTTAATAGTCGAATATAAAAATAATTTATGAATCTTGAAACCTTCACAGTAGGAATTTCGACGGCTCTTTATTTTATTACTGGAACCAGTTTTGCCCTAAAAGGAAATTTCCCTTGGGCGCTTACTTGGTATGCTTATGCTTTCGCAAATGTGGGATTAATTTTAGCAGCACAAAAATGAATACCAAGCAAGTTATAATTTGGAATAACGCCCTAAAATGCCGCAAAGGAAAAATCGGGAGCCAATGCGCCCATGCGTCTATGGCATTTTTAACTAAAGATGTAATGTTTGGAACTGGACATTTTGTATACAAGATACCGATGGAGCATAAATTAGAGTGTGAGCTGTGGCTTAAAACATCCTTTCGCAAAATTGTCTGTTATGTTAATAGTGAAGAAGAGTTGATGGAGATTCACCAAAAAGCTCTTGACGCAGGATTAATTTCCCATTTAGTTATAGACAATGGGGCTACAGAATTTAATGGAGTTAAAACGCCCACGGCAGTTGCAGTGGGGCCGCATTTTGAAAATAAGTTCGAAGGAATTACTGACCACTTACCATTGTTGTAATTTCCCTCTATGCCTCCCCAAAAAAAATGAACAACAAATATATAAAAATAATTAAAGACCACGACAAAACCCTTTCCTTCCTCGCTAAGAAATGGACAAAAGCAGAGATGAGAAAGAAAAAGTCTTGGGTCAATAAGATTAATGACGCCCTCGATACTAGACTAGACTTGATGAAGCTTCGTGATGAAGATAATTGAACTAATCTTAATATCCTTTGTTTTAAATGTCCTCTGGTCGATGATGGGCAGGGCAAGAAACAGAAATAATGTTCTGTATCATTCCTTGCTCGTCATAGTCTCAAATTTCCTCTGGATATTCTTTATGAAGGAACTTATATCCTCTGATACCCAAACGATGTTATTTTCATGCATAGGGTCATCAATTGGGGCAATTCTAGGGCAACCGATATCCATGTTTATTGAGAAAAAGATTGGCGCGAAGAGCGATGACCATATAATACCGAAATGAGCGTTTACTTCACCAGCGATTGGCATCTTTCACATACTAATTTGCCAAACTTTAGAAAATATATCTCTTCTCCAGAAGAAAACGAAAAACTTCTTGTAGAAGCCTACGAGAAGATTATTAAAAAACAAGATGTTGTTTGGTTTCTTGGAGACGTTGCTTTTGATAAAAGAGGGTTAGATGTAATAGGAAATCTAAAAGGCAGAAAAAGACTAATTCTAGGAAACCACGATCTAGAAACAACAAACGCCGATCAAATGGCTGTTTTTGAGGAGATCCACGGAATGGTCCGATATAAAAAAATGTGGTTGACTCACTGCCCAATTCATCCTGACGAAATGAGAAGATGCGTTGGGAACCTATGTGGGCATATCCATGATCAAGATATTATGAAAAAAACTTGGTATGGCAAAAAAGTTTTAGACAAAAAGTATTTAAATTGCTGCGTTGATGCTATTTATAGAAATACTGGCAGATTCTTCTATACTCTTGATGAAGCAAAAAAGCATTTCAACATCTAATATAATAAGTGTAATAAAAAATATGAAAAAAATTCTCCCTTTAATTAATATGGAACTTTCAGAAGCGGCGGTTAAAGATGCCGAAAAGTTCGGAATTACAGCTTTTATCGAAGGAGAAGGGGAAAATAAAGTCGTTTGTTTTGAATCAAAGGCTTATATGGAAGATTCTCCAAAAGTATGCGTGGAAGACATGCATTGTATGGTGAAAGCAATGTTGAGCGAATTTGAATACCAAACCAAATGGATGCGCGAAGATATTTCTTATTTAAGAGATGCTTTTTATAAACACACGGGAGCTGGACATTTACCCCACATAGCTGACGCTGGATCGATGACTAAGGCTTTAAAAGTTTTGGGCCTTGGAGATTCTTATAAGGTCGAAATCCCACGGGTTTACGTTCAATATTAATTTTTAATATTTATTTGCCGCGCTGATTCTTTTAGCCAAATAGCAATAATTTCTTGACTTCGCCTTAATTAAGGGTAATCATATACATGAAAAACAAGTATATGAAAATCAAAACAGTAAAAGAGCTGATCGAAAAGATCGATGATGACGTAAAAGAAGATATCGATTTCGAAGATTATCTTTTTTCTAAATATCCAGATCTGTTTGAAACAGACGAGGAAGGAAAGCTTCTACCTCAATCTCAAAGATGCTGGAATTCTTGCCCCAAGGGGTGGGAGAAGATCGTTGACAACCTTTTTGGATGCATCCTTGATTATCAAAAAAATACTACTCAAGTAGTCCTTGACCCAGACAAAAAATTCAGATACTCTCTTTATAAGGTTTGGACGAAAGCGAAGGCAAAAATCGATTACTTTTTCTGCCCTTGGGATAAACACTCCAAACTCCTCATCACTAAAGAACAAAAAGAAAAACAAGATAAAACATTTGCGGCAAAGGTTCGTCGCCTGACATCAAAAATCGATCAAAAGATCCGTAATAGTCAAAACTTTTATATTAATAAAAAACCGCGACCAGTAAAAGTCGCCCAATATAAAGAAAAATTTGGATCGCTTAGATTTTATATTGACGGTGGAGATAAAAACGTTAACGGAATGATTCGACTAGCAGAATATTTAAGTTTAAAAACTTGTCAGGATACTGGCGAAAAAGGCAAACTTAGAATTATAAGAGGTTGGTATTCTGTCCTTAGCGACGAAAGAGCAAAAGAATTAGGAGCAAAAGACATTTAAAATAATGAAAGAGATTCAAAACACAGAAGAACTCGCTGATGTTCTTGATCAAATGATTTCTAATCAGAAAGAAAAGAAAGCAAAAACTTATGTTGCTCAATATAAGGGGAAAAATTTAATTATGCGTTCTGGAAAGAGTAGCTGGAAACAAATTGGTCACGCTAAATCAGCTATTCTTTGTCATTTTAATTCATTAGAATCAAACTATGTTTTTGAGCAGATAGATCCTTATATTGATAGTCAAGGCGTAATGCGCAATAATTATAATTATAATAAAGAAAATCAAGAACGCCGAGAAAAAGAATTTCGCGAAAAGCTTTTTAGTCTTATCGAAATTGTAGAATTAACACAATGAACGCTGTAACAGCAAATACAAAAACAACCCTGCTTCTTAATAACGCATGGCAACCAATTACAGTTGTCACCGCACGGGCCGCATTTCAGCATTTGCATAAAAAAAGAATTTCCGCGTTAGACAAAAACAGTTCTGTGTTTCATTCTTTAGATAGCTGGAATAGTCAAGCAGAATATTATGATGATCAACCGTTCTTAAGAAGCGCCCACGCAGGTTGGCCAATTCCTACAGTAATTATCGTAACAAGCAAATTCTTCAGAAAACCAAAAAAAACAAAATTAACTTTATTTGATCTTGCAAAACTTTGCGACTATACTTGTCAATATTGTTTTGAAAAATATCATTTAAAAGATTTAACCCTCGATCATATTCATCCAAAGAGCAAGGGCGGCAGCAACGATCATAATAATCTCGTTCTAGCTTGCCGCAAATGCAACCTCAAAAAGGCAGACCTGACTCCTTGGCATGATAAGAATGGACAAATACCAAAACCACCTGCAATTCCAGCCTTAATGCTTAATGCAGAAAAAATTCGCCAAGAATGGAATTATTTCTTGAAAAATTTGTGGTAATGAGTATTATTAGTGTAAGAAGCTTCGACAGCTTTATTAAAATGAGATATTCCTTTACATCACTCACGCAGAAACCCGCAATTAATTGCGAGTGGGATCGTGGGTGACTCAGGGGCTAAAAAATGATTTTTTTTGGCCCAACCCTTAAAAAGTTGGGCTTTTTTGTTGGAATAAAGAGGAAGAAGAAAAAAAGACAAAAAGATGTTGACAAAATCAGGAAACTAGATAAAGTCTAAAACATCAACGGCAGCGAGCGCCAAGAAGCCGCAAAGGTCCGAAAGGGAGATTAGGGTGAAATAAACCTACTAAACAGAAATTTTTATTATGGCAATATTCCGCTTGCCTGTTAAGTTTTTTCATTTTTGAGTTTTTAATTCGAATGAAGTTCAGCGGATAAATTTTCAGGTTCTCGACAATAGCGGGTGATTCCGTCAAGATAGAAAACCGTAGATGAACAAGCAGCCACTGGAGATCTAATCAATCGAGTAAGAGCGGCTTTAGTAATCTTAAATTTTAAACATGCTATAGTGTAAAGGTTAGCACGACACGCTTTCAACGTGTCATTGGAGGGTTCAAATCCCCCTAGCATGACCAATTTATAGATTCAGCCTCAAGAGCGGTGCGACTCCGATATTGATTAGTGTAACAGATTGCACGGGGGCGTCAATCAGGCATTAGCGTAACTTGGTATCGCGCAACATTTGGGATGTTGAGATTGTGGATTCAAATTCCACATGCCTGACCAATTTTACAAATTTTAAGGAAATGTAGGTTCGACCCCTACCGATACGCTTATTGCTCGTCGTCGTCTAATGGTAGGACACCTTTATTTTTCAATCGCAGGTAATTCGAATGGTTCAGAAAGGGGTTTCATAAGCCTCGTAAGCGAGTTCGATTCTCGCACCTGCAATTTTCAAACGCTCCCTGCTTGCAAGCGTAACGGTTTCATGAGCCGTATGGGGAGCGACCATTTTCAAAGCGTGTTCGGCAGAGTTGGAGAGTGCTGCGCTGGATTGTAAACCCAGAACATAAGAACCATAGGGGATTCGACTTCCTCAACACGCACCAATTTATACAATACCCCACAATGAGGGCTTATTCTGAAACGTCAATGGCGAAGAAGGCGAGAAAACCGATTACGCTAGACACCTGAATAAGAGCGACCTGAGCGGGGAGCCAATTTATGGATAATTTATCGCAACGGCTTGCGACTCTGCCTTGAAAACAGGTGATTCCGTTAGTAGCGGGATGGGGATCGACACCTCAGTTATCCTCCAATTTTTAAACGCACGGGCATGTTCCAAGGCTAGGCGACGAAGACTCCAAATCTTTGTGAGTAAGATTCGATTTCTTATCCGTGTGCTTATTTATAATCTCAATGATAATATCCAAGTATTTTTTAGAAGTATTAGGCTTGACGTATTTTTGAGAGCTTGTGTCTATTATACATAATGAAATACCAGCTTCTCGACAGGCTGCGAATTTTCGCTCATCATTGTTTTGGATTTTATCTAATTTTTCTTCTCCATATATAGGTTCATAATGGAAGATTCCGTTTAATTCAAAAGCCAATTTTATGATTTTTTAATGGACTGCAAGCATTAAATTGATGCAAGATGCTTTTAACATCTAGAACACGGAGAGTTACCGTGGCGGTTCACCAATTTTACTATCCTACTCTAATGGCAAGAGGGCATCCTGTTAAGATGTTGTATTCCGTCTAGAACGGTATCTTGGTTCAAGCCCAAGGGATAGTGCCAATTTTTACCCTGTTTAGCTGAGTTGGCCTTAGCGCTAGATTGAAGATCTTGAGACGGTAGTTCAATTCTACCAACAGGGGCCAGTTTTCAATGAGCGGCGTATGAGTGATATAAGTGGCGATCCAATGGGACAACATCCACGCCTGATTCACAATAATTACGAGGTATCCCGCTCACCTTTTTATGCGCTGTAAGTGTTACGTTAGCACGGGTTCCTTCCAAGTATCAAGCGCGGGTTAGACTCCCGCACGGCGCACCAATTTTTCCTCACCATTATGGACAAAGATCCCATAATGCGCTATATTAACGAGCGTCTAGGTCGCTTCTAGAGGGCTAATATAGTAATCCGACGCAAATTAAAGTATGATTGGGGTAGCGACCGATAGGAAATAGTCACTGTGATTTTCGGTAGTGGGGAAATCTTTTAATCCGTGAGTAACTTTAATGGTAAAAGTCCTCTTTGTGAAAGAGTATAATGTCAGTTCAAGCCTGACCTCGCGGACCAATTTAAGGCCGATTAGTGAAATTGTATATCACGCAAAGCTACGAACTTTGTATTGTCAGTTAGAATCTGATGTTGGCCACCAATTTTCAATGCGGTATAGTCAAAAAAACCCGAAGTAAAAGTTAGGAAATCTCGGCCTATACTAGAAAAAGGAGATCATAGGGTATTTCGGAGTCCCTTGCAAGGCAGTATTGACGAACTGCCACCGCACCAATTTCGGACCCCGCAATGAGGGTATTCAAGGAGGGAATTCGATCCTCTTTCTCGTAATCCGTAGGTTTTTGCAACGGCTTGAATGAGCGACCTGATCGGGGGCCGAACCAATTTTAAATGGAGTATTAACCCCTAAGCTTGGGGCGCATTTTGGAAAGATGATGGTGGTCGAAGGTCATGGGCTTGGATTGCTCAGTGTTCTTCCAATTTTAAATGGAAGATAATGCCGCCTCGGTGGTGGTCGTTAATTGTTAATTAGAGGGAGGTCCTAAGAAGTTTTTGAGTTCGATCTTCATGTCTTTCTTATTTTTTAATGTTTTTTCGCGAGTAGTGGATTAATTACCCATAAAAATGATTAAATATTACGCTAGTTGTCCTCTCTAGAAGGACCAAGAAACATAACAAAAGGTCTAGTGTTAAATTTTATATTCTGGAGTCGCTAAGTGGTCGAAAGCACCTACCTTGTAAGTAGGAATACAACACCGTGAGTTCGAATCTCACCTCCAGATCCACTTTTAATGGACCGTAAGCTTTGACGTTGAAGCCCTTCTTGGTATGAAGGAAGAACAGAGTTAAAATCTCTGACGACCCTCCAATTTTACCTCCTGTAGTTAAAACGGCACATATAACCTCCGATTGATAATTGGAAATTACTCGTTCGATGCGAGTCGGGAGGACTGTAATTTGACTAAAATAAAAATACTCGTTTGACCAAAATCGTGTAATAATGAGTATGAATAAATTCGAATTAGAAAGGTTGATTAAACAAAAATTATCTCAAAGAGAAATTGCTGAGAAATACTCCTGTAGCCAATCTACAATCAAATATTGGTTAAAAAAATTTGGATTTAAAAGCTGCGCCTTTTCTGGCCCAAAAGGGCTCGATGACAAGCCTAGAAAATCCCAAATAGATGCTGTCGATTGGGATTTTATTCAAAAAGAATACGATTCTGGACTTTCTTATAGAGATTTGTTGGAAAAACATGGCATTAATCAGTTAACAACTAGCCAAGCTAAAAAAAGAGGGTTATTAAAAACTCGTTCTAGTAAGGATGCTTTTAAATTATTTATAGATAATTTGTCAGAAGAAGAAAAATTTAAGCATTTCTCTCACAAAGGTAATAAAAATGGCAATCAAGGAGGTTATCGGGCTAAGGCGGGACGCAGTAATAAATATTATGTAAAAGATAGTTTTGGCAATGAAGTTTGCCTACAATCTAGTTACGAAAAAAGAACGGCAGAGATACTAGACGACTTGGATATTAAGTGGATTAGGCCAAAATATTTAAAATACGATAATAAAAAATACTTTCCTGACTTTTACTTAATAGATAAAAACATATATCTTGACCCTAAGAATGATTTTTTAGCGGTCAAAGATGAAGAAAAAATTAAAAAAGTTCGCGAGCAAAATGGCGTCAGTGTTCTTATTTTAAAGGACGAGCAAATAAATAAAGCTTTTATAAAAACATTATAAAGTCAGATCTTATCTCTGATTTTTAATCTCTTTAATATCGGTCTTCATTTCAACCAAATACTCTTTAATTGTTTTCTGAGACTCTTCTAAAGCAATAACTCTTTTGTCTGTGGCGACAATCTGAGAGTCAATAATCTCTTTCGCTTTTACGAAATCAGAAGAAGAAAATCTACTAGCACTTACTCTCTCTGAGCTAATCTGTAGTTCAGTAATATCTTTTCTCATTCCGTCCATTTTAGCGTAAGTATCCGCTAAAAAATAGCCTGTAATAGCAAGCCCTATAGAGGTAAGAAAAGAAAGGGCCTTGATTAATAATTCGCGATTCATGATAGATAAATAGAGCTAACCTTCTTTACACAAATTTTTTGATTTAAAAATAGAAAAGCAGAAAATGCTTAAATTTAATTGCCCTATAGTTTAGCTGGCTAAAACAGAAGATTTTGAATCCTCAATTCTCTTTTCAAGTAAGAGTGGGACTGCTTTTTTAAAAAGCCAATCAAGGCTCACTTATACCAGTCTGACAAAATAAGTTTATATGACAGTTTTGAACTTCTGTCAATTTTAAGGGGCGCGTGGCTACACGGGTGTAGCACTTTCCTTGCAAGGAAGCATTTTAGTAAAAAGGATTCAACTTCCTCGCGCTTCATTTTTCCTCTTGACTTCCTTCTCTTTTTCCGCTACTCTTTGCGCATGAAGGAAATCACAGGCTACTCAGGCGATTCTTATTGGATCGACAATGAAGAGATTCAAGCGACCGAAGAGCAACAAAAGATTCTTAGCGAATTGATTGACATCGATTACGATCCCCCAGAAGACGAAAACCTTCACGCTCTTCGTCATTCCGCGCCAGAATACGAAAAAGGAATGGGCGGTTATGTTTATGGAGAAATATTGGAAAAATGGGCGGCAGACAAGCCTCAAGTAAAAGTCTTCCATTTTGACGATACAATGTTTATGAGTAGTATTGGGTTTATTGTCCCTTCTTCCAGTAAATATGAACACATGGGCTTGAGTGTTATTCTTTGTCCTCAAGCTGGAGACGTAATGGAGTTTTTCCTATATACTGGTCATGCGGGAACCATGCTTAGAGCATTAACGGAAGCAATAAAAGAGTCTGGAAAATTTCCTCGTATTAATAATAACAAACCTTCAAGGGCTATAAAAGAACGCTTAAAAGAAAAACTTTTAGAGTTACAAAAATAAATTTTTAATGGGCGGTTGGCTCGACTGTTTAGGCAGATGATTGCAACCCATCTTTAAGTGAGTTAAATTCTCACACCGCCCTCCAATTTTCAAATAATGAGCGCCCAATGAAAAACGGGCTATTGCCGCGCAAGCGGAGGAGAGGGATCTTGGAGACTTACTCGCCAGTAGCATTGCTCATTTCCAGTTTTAACAAATCGGCGTGGAAAGCAGACACGCAGGAACATAAGTTGGCCGAAAGTATCAGACGGAGACACACCGAGAATGCTGATATGAGTAATCCGACCTTGACCGAAGAGATAACCCGTGTGTGGGGAGTAAATAGAATGGCTGAATACGCTTGTGCGAAGGAAGCTTATCCTATTGGTCCAAAAAAGACTTCTAATCAGAGTAGCGACTGATATTTGTTAATATTTTCTTGCTTTATTCTTTAATATCTATAACATATACCTATGAGCGAAATCATCGATGGAACTATTTATTTAACCAGAGAAGACCTGAACTCTAGATACGAATTCACTGATATTAAAGAATTAAAACTCCCAATGTTTATCAAAGATTTTCACATGTTTCTCTCCGCGAAAGAAATTATCTTTACCGATGATGATAGTGAGGAGCATGTCTTTAAAAAAATGGCCAAGTGATGGAATTGCTTTACATACTAGTTTTAGAAACTAGGTTTTGCGGGTTGGAGTCCCGCCTTGGCTACCACTTTACAAAAATTTCTGTTTATGATCAATCAACTTAAAAACATAACCATCAGCGTTAGCGATCCAACAAGATTTAAAAGTGTCCAACTCACCCTTAATTGGGACGCAAGCTTGGAGGATTGGATCGACACATTTAAAACAATTTTAATCCACCAATCCTTTACGGAAGACACTGTGAAAGAATTATTTATGGATAAGGACGAGTATTTTATGGACAATCAGATCGATATAGATTAGTATTCGGCTATGAAATTTAGAGTTTTTAATAAGAAAACGAAAGAATATATGCCCTCTGGTTATTTTACAAATTCTCTTGGGCAGTTATTTATGGAAGATGTTATGGATGGATACGTCCATAGAGAAGAAGACGAGGATTTAATCGTCCAGTTTTCTACTGGAATTATGGGGGAATGCGGAGAGGAAATTTATGAAGGAGATATTGTTTCTTGGGAAGACACTCAACTAACCGAAAACGGATTAATATACAAAACCAGAGAAGCTGGGATAGTTTATTCTCCGTCTCTGGCAGCATTCGTTCTTGATATTTATGGCCGCCACCTATTTGATGATAAATATGGCGATTTTCAATACTTATATAATCAACAAAAATACACAATTAAAAAATGAAAGCATGTCTTACATCTCACTCAACAAATTATGACAAGTGGTTTTGCGGCGAGAGTTATAGCTATTCGTTTCTAGCTTATCCTGACAAGAATAGAAACTGTTCACGAATTGGAGTAAACTTTGAAGAAACGGATTACCCTTTATTTTCTGATATGCAAAAAGATGATGAATTTGAGCTAGAGGTCATCCTAACAAGAAAGCCAAAGATAAAAACAGAAACCAAAACTTTCAAATGAGCGTGGAAGACGAAACGTGGGATAAAGATCCTAAATATTGGGAGAAAGACTGCCGAAGAAATCCTTATTCAAAATGCCGTAAATGCGATAAGCTTCTTGGATTAAGTGAAGAAAATAAAGATGATTATCATGACAAAAGTTATTGTTTAAAATACTCTTACGAAGAATATTTAAATTTTAAAAATATGTGTTATGGCTCAGAGATGGGGCCATATACCCCGATAGAATACATTCCTGAAATTTGGCAAGTCAAAAAAGATACAATTTATTCAGTCATTGATTCTTTAAAACTTGGATTAGAATACGCCGAAGAATGCTTGATTACTCACGACAACAATCTTGGCCGAACAATTCCCAGAAATAAAAGAGAAGCAGAGTGTATTGAAGCTCATATCACGCAAATTAAAGAATCAATAAAAGAGTTAAAGGGCCAATGAGAAAATCAACAAAATGCCCATGGTGCAAAAATAAAATGAACGATTATTATTATTTTTATGATTCTTCCAGACCCGAATCATCTATTCATGCTTATTTCTCTCGTTGGATTAATGAAATGGGCGAGACAAAACCATATTTTATCTACACAAGAGAACAGATAGAAAAGTTAGCTTTAATACTTCCCGAAACAAAGAAAAAAAGATTGCTTAATCTTAAAAAGGGGAGTAATCTAAAAATGTCTCGTCTGCATTCCTGCGGAGACTTAATGATCCGCAGAACAACAGAAGAAGAGGTTTCTGTTTATTGTCGGATGGAAGAATTGAATAAAGAAAAAGAAACGCTAGATAAAAAAATCTTAGAGCAAACGAAAGCTCTCCACGAAAAATTAAAAATAGTCAAAAAGAGTCAAGCGACTTTAAATATCAGACGAGAAAAATTAAGACCCAAAAGATAATAGTAGAAAAACTATATGACATTGAATTCTACATGCCGCCGCCTGTAGATAAATGGGCAAAAATGGAGTTTAAAATATATGACCTCAGAGATTAAAGAATTCATAAAATCCCAAGGACTACTTATCTGTCCAACCTGCAATGGAGAAGGAGATTATGATACATTTTGTGGACATTACACAAGCGAAACCTGTTCTAGCTGCCTCGGCAGCGGAATAATCCGTTCTCTCAATAAACAAAAATACAGTAAAATCTGTATAATTTGTCAGGGGCGGGACGGTGGTTGCGGAGGGTGCAATTTCCACCCACAAGGTTTAATTGAGTGGGAGACTTTTGAAATTTATTAATTTATGAAAAACGAAAAACTATACACAATCGAATTCTACATGCCTCCACCTGTAGACAATTAAACTAAAAATGAATAGCCGAAAAAAGTGCGCTTGCTGTGGTAAAATGACTTACAACTGGCAAAGAATAAATAGATCTCCTTGGCATTGTTATGACGGTTGTTTTTCCACAACAGGAACAGACAATAGAACTAAAGACGGAACGCCATTATGGAAAGGCGGAATTAAAAAATAATATGAACATTCGCAAAACAACACATAAAAGAATAGAATACCGCAACGGAGAATTCGGCCTTTTGCTTACTACAGAGAAAATCGGCACTTCTTTTCGCGTCTTGACAATGAAAGACAAAACTGGATGCATCATCCATCATTCGATTAATGGCAAATATCTAGGAACAAAAGACGAATTTCCCTTAGATATTATCTGGATTGAAGAATAATATTGACAAATTTTAAAAATACACTAAAAACAACACATGAGTCCGAACACGAATACGACAGATAGTATTGCAATCTTAAATAATACGCCTAGTCTCGCAGACTTAGGCATCGATTTGAGTCAGCTTAAACCAAAACCCCTGCGCCCCGATCAAATTAATTGGCCGAGGTCGCAACGGAAACGCCGAAAGAATGCTCGCCGCGCATTTGCCAACGGAGTAAAAACAACTTTTAATTAATATAAAAGATGAACCTTTCAAAATTTTTAGCTTATTCTTTTTGGATTTCTTTTATCTCTAATGCTTTTTGGATTCTTAGCACTCAAAAATTAACGCTGGGGCTATGACGCCCGCAACTGAATCAGACCATGGAAAGTAACAGCAAAGCTATTGAGGGTCGGTCATCAGCCGCATGGATTAGTGTTCACGAGCGACTTCCTGAACACCTCCAGCATGTGCTGTGGTGTTACGCTGACGGAACGGGCGCGTCTTCCTGGTATCGCTACCCGATCACAATGCACCGTGGTGACTTTTTCCGCCACAACCCAATGCAGGGAGAGTTTCGCCTCGATTGCCGACCTGTGCGACAAGACCTTGTGGCGTGGTGGATGCCGATGCCCTTTCCGCCGAACGCCAATGTGGACGCATCCCCACCACTAATACCCCAAGACCATGCAAAACGATAAATCAATACCGAAGTCAGAAACCGTAACCCAACAAGAGACTGGTGGGGATTGCGTCTCACGCCTTGTTCTGCGTTGGGAGGATCTACCTCTCATCGTGGACGAAACCGAACACAATGGCGAATGGTCTCGCAAAGTGGAGCGCGTGGAGACGGTCGGAAGCCTCTTGGAGATTTGGGACATTAACGATGAATCGGATCATTCCGCAATGGCTCAAGTCCTTCGATACCTTCGTGAGTATTTTCAGCAGAACGCTGAGTCCATCCACCCCGAATCGAAGCCATAAAACTATGCAAAACCAAAACGACACCCCGAAGCCTGACACCGCCGAACAACCTAGCCCCGAGGGGTTGGATGATACGGCTTGTTCTGCCTTCTTGATTTTGTGGCATGGCGTGGACGAATGGGAATGGATTAAAGGCGATCTGTGCCACGCTCACGAAGAGGCCACGATTGATCGCAGTCATCTCAATTACGGGAGGAAGGGGTATTCAATCATTCCGTGTCCGAGCCGCCCAGTAGCTTTGCAACAAACACCCGAAGATGCGCTGTTGGATTCTATTTTCGGGCAGAACAGCCAAGCTGACCAGCCGTAGGTCTGATCCAGCGACCTGTTCGAAAATTAATAAATCAATAAAAATGAAAATAAAACAATATGATGGAGAACTTTATGCCTCCGCAGAACCCAATGATTCTTTTTCCTCTTTTGGCGGCGAATATTGGGACGGGGAATATAAATTTGAAGATTACGGTCTTGATTTTGGGGTCATTTCAATCGACAATCTTTCTCCCAAACAATACAAAAGATTAGCGGTAGAAATGGTTAATCATCTTTTGACCAATGGCTATAGTTTCGAAATAGCAGACTCTAAAGATGGGAATGGAAAATATTTAAGAGAGAAGTTATGAAGATTCCGAATAAGAAAAAGAACAAGCGAAAATCAGTGGCATTTCGTAAAAAGAGCGTTTGCTGCAATTGTAAAGGTTTGTCGTATCATGGACATTTCGTGTCTCCTTCTTTGGGGGAATCTGGGTTTTTTATTTGTGATAAGAAAGAGCTTGACTGATTCTCTGTTTTAACTACAATTTGGCCATGCAAAGAGAAATTGAATTCAGGGTTTGGGTTAAATCAATCAACGCCTATCTAAAAAGTTACGAAAACGCTGATGCGATTGGAATTCGTTGCGTTGGAATTCTTAATTCCCTTTGTCGCAATCCTAATTTAGAGGCGAGTGATTGTGTTTTTCAACAATATACTGGTCTAAAGGATAAAAATGGAAATAAAATTTTCGAAGGAGACTTTTTAAAATGTTCGTGGAATCCTGCCGCGAACACTTATTCTGTTGGGCAGGTAGTATTTTTTGAGGGATCTTTTTGCTTGTCTAAAGGTCTGAATGTTGGAAGTCCTGAAATTTGTCCCTACGATCTTTGGGAATTCAATCATGCTCCAACAAGACCTTATTTTTGGAAAAGATACGAAATTATCGGCAATTTTTTTGAAAATTCAGGATATATTGGAATAACTTATATTGCGGAAATAAAAAAACTAAAACAATGAGCGGCACGACAGAACAGCTTCAAATCCGAAAGCTTCAAGAATTAGTATTCAATCGTGTGATTGCTGATGCCGAACGACAAGGATCTGGCGCGGCGGGCGCTAGACTCCGAATAAACCAACAAGGCAGCCCCCGCCGTTGCCAGCATCCACTTGTTAGCCATCTTTGAATTATGAATACTCCAACCGAAAAAGCGGCATTCATCGCCGCGCAAACGCAAATGATGATCGCAGAACGCGACGTAATGATTGCGGAAAATATCGAGCGGGAACGGCAATGCCACGCCCCCGCTAATGGCCCAGAACAGTGGGAGGAAATGCGCCAACGCTGGGAGCATGTCCTTGGATATAACGCGCTCATCGCATTTTTCCGAGGCTAACGTAAAAGTGATGGCAGCCCAACTAGCGGGTGTCGATGCGAAAACGGGGGGTAAAACCATGAAGCCATGCAAGACTCCGCCGACAAATGGGCTAGTGGGGATTGCCATGCACGTCTTGTTGTGCTTCTTCATTTCTTTGTGGCGGCGACTATCTGGGAACAAAGGGAAGTCAGATTCTCCTTCGTCTCCCGAAGATGAGTGGAAACGTCGGAAAGGGTCGGGCTGGGGCTGGTCGATATATGACCAGCGGTGGAGACGGTAATATTGGCCACTAATACCTTGAAGGCTATATGATCCAACTGAAATCGCTCCCAATTCAGACTCTTGATCGTCTCAGTGGGGAGGTCGTCAACACAGGCGGAAACTCTCGCCCCAAGTGTCGTTCCATCCATTGGGAAGTTCCCGAGTCCCTTTAGGTCGGTATAGCCAAGAGCAATATCAATCAAATCCACATTAAGCCTTATAGACTCCAACAAAGAAACAATCCGTCTCTTCCTGCGAAGAGCTTCGGACTTGATAATTGGTTGCGCGGAGAAGATATTTCTTGACTTTCTTTCTGAAAAGGATAAATTTTGCGTATGAACTTATTCTTGCTTGCGTCCGATCCTAGAGAATGCGCAAAATTCCACTGTGACAAACACATCGTTAAGATGCCCACAGAAAGTTTTCAAATGATGGTTTCTGCTTTAATTCGTCGCGGAGTGGACAATCAAAAGCTTCCATTTACAAAATCAGGGTCTGCGCCAGCAGAATCCCATAAAAATCATCCAGTAACTAAATGGTTTGGGGACTCTTACTTTAATTTTATGCAGGGTGCGGAAATTGGTATCGCTCTATGCAAAGAATACACAAAAAGATATAATAAAATTCATTTTTGTGAAGCTGGAATTTATAAAATGCGGGATCAAGCGAAATCGTTAGCGCCAGACTTCTTGCCATCCACCCTTCATGGAATGACAGCATACGCAGTTGCCATTAATCCAGATTGCGAATGCCGCAAGCTTCCATTTTTTGAATATCTCCATCCTATTGACAAATATAGAATGTATTATATATTCGATAAAAAAGACATAGCAACTTGGAAATTCACAGAAAAACCTTATTGGTATAGCCAAGATTATGTTGATTGGATGAATAAACTTTATACAATTTAGACAAGAACATCAGGGCTAATTTATTATTTTTTCGACAAATATAAGATTGACATGGCTGATTATTAAACTAATATACACACATGAACAAAAAACAAATGATCGAAGAAGCTCTTGGGCGAATCATGAATATTCGTGAAATGATTGAAGCCTTTGGGGCGGTTAAATCTTATTTGACTAATCATGGGAGAGATAAAGTTGACTGTGGTTCAATTTATGAGGAGCTTTTTCGGCGTGAATTGGACGAATGGCGAGGACTCCTAATGTGGGGGCTAGTTGCCGACAGCAACACACAAGATAGGTTAAAAAAGGCGGCATACGCCAGATTCCTTTCTCAAAAAATGTGTGTTCGCAAGTGGATGTTTAATGACGGAGAACCCGCCAGATGGTTGACTGCCACCGAAGAAGAGTTTCGCAAAATGATAAAAGAAGAGTTTGTCGATAAATAAAACATTAAGATGAAAAAAGGATTCGCACTTGTAGAATTTTTAGTAGCTATAACTATTGGAGTGGTTGTTTTGAGTATGATTTTTTCCTTAACAAAGGGACTAAGAAGTCCTGATAAATCAATGTATTTTTGGCCCGAACGAGCAAGCGCAATTCAACAAAAAAGAATGGCAGATCAACTTGAAAGACAAAATGACCTAATGGAAGAACAGATGCGCCAAAAAAGAAATGCAGAAATTGCATTGACAAAGACCGATACTTAATCAAGAATCTCCTCAACAAGACAACTAATAAAAACATGACTACAGTAATTAAAAAGTATATCAGAGAAATTAATACTCGCAAACCAATCGGCGTTGCTGTTCTCGTAAGGGACGGCAAAGACAATTTGCTTGGATATTCTCTCTGTAACCCAAAAGACCAGTTCGACAAGAAGCTCGGCTACAATATTGCTCTTGCGCGGGCAACTCACCCTAAGCTTGTGAATGATGAAGTTTTTGCTCCCTCGGTCCCTGAACGTGCCGAAGTAGTTCGCGAACATTTCGAGTATCTTGAAGATCGTGCAGAACGATACTTTAAATCTTAAAAATTTTAGCTAACGGCAAAACTGTCTTGAGTTTTTGGCGAATAACACGGAAAAACCCAGCATACAATGACGCAGGGAAGCATGGTCCGTAGTCTCTAAATAGATAAATTAGGTAGAAAAGCGCCAATGCCGTTGGCTAATTAAATTATTATAAATACATATATGACCATTTCAGAAGCAACAGATATTCTTTTTCAACGAGGCATTAAAGTCCTTAAGCTTAATAAAAATAAGTATGCCGTTTCTTATGTAAATGGACAACCGTGGGAAAATTATTATGCTAGATACTCTTCCCGTTACAAACGGGACGGAGTAAACGAATGGACAGGCAGGGAAATCATTAAACTTGCTCGCGCCTATACTGATTCCAGTCAGCAAACATCCATGAGGAAAAACGTTAAAAAGTTTTCGAACGATAAAGATCGGGCTGCGACGAGGGACGCAATCAAAAAAGAAGACTTTGATAAAATTCCCTCTAACAAAAGGACAAAGGAAGAAGACAGATGGTGTTGGGACTAAGCGACTTATGAATTATTTAACTACAGCAAAGCTTAAGTCTAAAATAGAAAACGAATATCGGTATTTCGTAGACGAAAAATCTATTTGTATTTCTGTTAAATATTTTGAAATTATTTTTACTTATAAATACGGAGGATTTTTGGACGATTGGACAAAATGGTTTGATGGTGATAATTTACATCTTAAAAGTATTGGAGGGTTTGAATATATTTTTCCATTCCTGCGTTTTTATGTTGACGATCACGATAAAATTCATTAATCTACGCACATGAACCGCTTCGGCTACAAAGTCAGATACTATTGGGGGAAGGTCGTTAATTTCTTCGGCCTATGCCCCCGTTGTTGGAGTTCTATTAACTATACATCCACTGGCAGACCTCTCTGCCCAAACTGCAAAAAAAGATGATCACTTGTTTTATTATTATCGGGGGCGTTTTTACGCTTTTCTGCCTATACACTGTTTTCTTTAAACTAAAGAAATGAAACTAATCCTCAAGCATCATTGGTGCGTTCCATACGAAGCAGATGGTGATACGCTTATCCCTTTCGAATACTCTTCTAAAGAACAAGCTTTTGTCGATTTCTTTGAAGCAAAAGAAAAAGCTTTATCAGAAGAAAATTATAGTTTTGAGTTTTTAGATCAAAAATGGAGTTCTTATGAAGATTTGGAGCATGATGTTGATTTTTATGAACTAAATGAGTGGTTTGATCGTTTTAAGGTTGACAACTCAGCCAATAAAGCCTAACTTTCGCCCATGCACTTCATTCATCAAAACTTGGGGCCAGTAGAAACCACAGAAGCTTGTGTGTGGATGCAATCATTAAACCCCGATCCTTCTTCTCTGTTCGTAGAACATGACGGAGATATTATCGAAGTAACGAAAGCACTTTGTAAAAAAGCATATTTTCGTTGGAGCTTGAGGAAAGCAAATGGTGAAAAAACTATTTATTCTTCCAATATTAACCAACGAGTAACCGCAGATCATGTCCGCTCAAGTCCATCAGTAATCGCATGGGCAGAAGGGAAAAGTTATAGCATTGGCCCCGTAAGAAACTAACAAAATGTTCACTACAGAAAACGCAACCCACGCCGAAGCAGTTCGTCTCTTGAATGATAGAGACGCTAAAATGAATGACCTCTACAACACAATCGGCGCTCACCAAAATGCCGATTATCTGCAAAAGATTCTTCTTTTTAATATTTATAAATCAGCTATAGAAGGAGAAATTTCGCAACGGATCTCTATAAACCCATTCTCAATTCCAGAAGTCAAAGAAATCGGCAAATATTTAAACTTATATTAATATGAAAAAACTACGCTACTATTCCTTCCCAGACGACAATTTCGCTGGCACCTATGTTAAAGCGGAAGATTACGAGCATCTAGAAGATCAGCTTGAATCAGAAAAAAAACAAAAAGATTTTTATATCTCCACCATTAGGAAACACGCTAGGGCAGCAGATATTTTTCAATGCGGCGGAAAATATGCTAAAGAGGCAGAACTTAATATTGGCGATTCTTGCGTGGTAGAAGGAATCAAATGGATGGATTCGGAGATTGAGCTATTGAAAATAGCAAACCAAGGCTGGCAAAATAAATGGGAATGCGCTGTAGAAATGGCGGCAAAAGCCGAAAACGAAAGAGACGAGGCTTTAAAATTACGCAATTTGTGGCATAAAAAATGGCAAGAAGTAACAGGCGATCTTATGGTTCATATCGAAGAAGTAAAGAATTATCTTGACAATGTAGGCTATAGAGCAAATACTACTCGCGAGCCATCGCCCCCTTGTTCATCCTCTTCCGAATCACCAACCAAACACTGAAAACATGAAAATAATTGGCATCATCACCACCATCCTAGTCACCCTGATCGTCTCGCCAATCTGGCGCGGATACGCACTGAGCAAGCTCTGGCTCTGGTTCATTGTCTCCACGTTCGGGGCGGCACCGCTGGGCATCGCTCAATCAATAGGGCTGGCACTGGTAGTCTCGTTCCTGACGCACCAATACGACAGCTACGAGGACAAGGAGAAATCCGCAACGGAGCGAATGGTTACGGGCGTAGTGACCGCGTTCTTATCGCCAGCGATGGCACTGCTCATCGGGTGGATCGTCAAAGGATTCCTTGGATAAACAGCAGTAACTAGTTTATTTATTTTGGTCGCTGAAAACTTATAATATGAAAAAGCTAGAAAAGTATTACAAAAACGGCTATGATTTCACCCTTATTCATCGCGAAGAAGATTTAGCAATTGCTCTTGGCAAAAGCCGATTGACTGGTCGGGACAATTGGGAGGTCATCAAAGTTCAATCTCACAATGGAATCCAAATGGGCGAAAATTGGGTGGAAGCTTGCGAATACAATCCCAGCAATAAAAAGTGGGGAATCCAAGGCTGGACTGCAATGAATGAAAAAGAAGCGTGGAAAATCTTTAATAACAAAAACCCAAACGCAGTATCTTGATTGCCGCTCAATAAAAACACAAACAAAAATACAAACACTATGAATAAAAATACAATGCGCAGTCGTAAATTAGGATTCTGTTCCCTCTACGACATGCAGAACAACGGCAACAAAATCTTCAAAGGTTTATGCTGCGATACGGCATGGAATAACTCAAAGAGCAACAAGACCAGCAAAAAGGTCTACAAGAAACAAAACAATGACTAAAATGCAAAAAGCTTGGTATAATTGGGGTGTTTCTGACGCCTTAGCTTATCCGCAAGATCATCCCGAACAACTTTTTCAAGAAGCTTGGAGTGTTTTCTTGACAGATGCCCAAGAAGGACATACAACTTGGTCAGAGATAATCGAGCTTTTTCCCTCTTATAAAAAAGGAATTCTAAAAACTACAAAATATTATGAAAATTGGTGACAAATTAAAGTGTATTGATGACAGGAACTCTAATTGTCTTAATGCCACAAACGATTACGAGATAGTTACTGTAAATATTCACGACAATATTCAAGTCAAAGAACTTGATTATCCATACACTATATTGGCTCATTTTTATAAGCCAGAAAGATTCATGTTGGTAGAAGAAAATCCAGCTATCTTGTCAATGGCTCTTGCCTCTGTTTTTAGTCTTATTATTATAATTGTAAGTTTAGTCCCTTTAATTATTAGAAATTTGTAAAAAAATGAGGCGAAAGAAATTTTCAAACTTTGGTCGGAAGTTGTTGACAAGTGATAAAATCCGCCTAAGATAAGGGCATGTCAGACGAAAACGAAGAGCAAGAAGAAGTCCCAAATAACATTATCCAATTCCCCTTTAAGGTTTCTTTTGAATGTCCTGATTGTCGGGGAAGCGGACTTGTCACAGCTTTTGCTGGCCGAGTTCAAGGGCAACACAAATGCCCAAGATGTGATGGGTCTGGAAAAATTGGATCAAAATAAACAAAAAATATGAGTAAATTTAAAATAGGAGATAAGGTTGAGTGTGTTGATGTTGATACTTTTGGATATGAATATATTTCATTAGGAAGTATTTACGAAATTAAAGACATCGACAGCGGCTACATCTTTATTAAAAATGGCAATACGCACGACTGTTGGTATAAATCTCAATGTTTTAAATTAGAAGAAAAAAAACCAATGAATATACAAGAGCAAATCCTAAACGCCCAAAAGTATTTGGGCAAGACTGGTCTTAGAAATAAAGAGGGAAGGGTTTTAACTTTTATTCCGTCTTCTGTTGAGATTGTATATGAGCAATCAATCTTAACCTCTGATTGTGTTGACAACTACTTATCTAAAAATGATTTTTGTATTGTTTTAAGAAATGGGATTCAAAGCTATCCCGTAGAATGGGTTTCTTTTCCTGTCGAAGCGATAGTCGTCCTTAATGCTTCATGCAGCGCAATCGTAACTAAAGAAACTATTAAGATCGATTGCCAAGTCTTCCCTATTGACATTCTGGATAAATTGGTCGCAGCACGAAAGGAATTGGCGTAAGAAAATAAAAATATGGCAGATCAAGATTTACAACATCAGGTTTTTGAATACATAAAACAAACGGCAGAAAAGATTGGAGATTTTGCTTCAAAAGAAATCCCTCCTTTTATTAATGAGTTTCTACAATGGAAATTTATTGAGGCGGGTATTTATTCGGGATGCTGGGCTTTGATTTTTCTGATATGTTTTGTAGCTGGAATTTTTGTAATAAAATGGAAAAAACAAATCGGTAGAGCTTTCTCAAATACAGATGGAATTACTATTTTCTTTTTCTTTTTCTGGTTGTCCTTTTGTATTATTTTAATAGCGACTTTTGTTCCTGTTTTTCTTTCAAATATCCTTACAATGGTCCAGATCCATGTTGCCCCAAAAGTCTATCTTATTGAACAGGCGGCAAATTATCTGAAATAAAAATATGAAAGAAAAACTAGAAAAACAAAATTTTAACATTGGAATCTGCGAAAGTGGAGTTCATTGTTATTACAATGAAGAGCAAACTTATTTTTACCTGCGAAAAGATGGGACACTTAAAAAGTATTATGATGGCGACTTTTTCCCTAATTTCACAGAGGCGGCAAAATTCCTCGACGAATGGCTGGCGAAAGAATTTCGACCAAAGGTAAGCAGGAAAGAGGTTGCTAATTATTTTGACGTTAGTATTGATTTTGAATTGATCGATTAATCTCTTATGGAATACCTGAAAAACATACCATTAGAAGACCTTAAAAAAGATTACTCAACTCGCCTTGGGTTTGTCTTTAGAGGTCCAACGAAATCGTCTGATAAGGCTATTGAGCACCTGTGCAATATTCTTATTCATCATAACATAACAAAAGAGTTTCCAGAATTCGTCACAAGGATTGATGATTTGAATGTGGCTTTTGTTTATAAAGATGATTTCGATTGCCCCCCATTTTTCCAACATGCCCAAATTGCGATGCGAATGGGGGTTTGCCAAATTTTTTCACTTTTTAATTATTTAAATGCGGAGAAGAAAACAGGAGAAAAACCTTGACAAAAGTTCTAAATAAACCATAATACGCACATGAAAGTTAAATGTATCAACGCAGGAGCAACACCAGTAGGAGAAAAACTCACACTTGGGAAAGAATATGAAGTTCTTGGTTCCTGTGAGTCTTCCTATATTATTGAAAACGAGTATGGTCATAGACTTGGCTATATGAAAAGCCGTTTCGTAGAAATCAAATCCCTTGAAGAGCAATTAGAAGAAGCAAAAGCTTTGGTTGAAGATCTTGAAGAGCAGATAGAAAACAATAAGATCAAAATAGGAGACAAGTATAAGCATAGATGCGGAAACATCTATATGATCACTACCATGGGAACTGGATGGTATATTCCCGTTTGCATTAAGGGCGATTCTATGGGATATACTTATGGAGTGACTACTTTTGAGAGTCCAGAGGATTGTTTTGGCGGCAATGAAGAGTTTTTCACGAAGGTTGACTAAAAGTGTAATGTAAATAAATATGGGGCTATTGGTGTAATGATAGCACAAGGGCCTTCTAAACCCTTGGAGAAGGTTGAATTCCTTCATGGCCCACCAAATTTCAAAACAAAAGGCCCGTTAGCTCAGTGGATTAGAGCAAGAAGTTTCTACCTTCTAGGTCGGGGATTCGAATTCCTCACGGGTCGCCAAATTTCAAATAAAATGGCCGTATGGGGAAATTGGTAAACCCATCTGATTTAAGCTCAGACGCGCAAGCTTGAGAGTTCGAGTCTCTCTGCGGCTACCATTTTAAAATAAAAAAAACAGGGATGTGCGCTGAG
>Ga0208554_1000007_pt1 | contig 67096 bp, 120 predicted proteins | sample Colrivmet1371B02_FD_187628 | JGI IMG/M metagenome (GOLD analysis project Ga0208554, IMG submission 187628) | Estuarine microbial communities from the Columbia River estuary - metaG 1371B-02 (SPAdes) (version 2) | ecosystem: Environmental > Aquatic > Marine > Intertidal zone > Estuary | place...
GAATTTACCATATTGTCCATATTACCAGTATGGCTATATATACCCAGGTTAGCCAGAGTATTGACCTATAGAGTTTAGAATTCTTCACTGTCTATATCTTCATCTAGGTCAAAATCAAAGATTTCTTTTTGTCCCGCCCAATTTAAAAATTTAGACAATGCAACTCCTGAAAGGATTGCTATCGCAATGGTACTTACTAATGCTGATAATTTCTTCATATATATCCTAGTCAACTGCAATATTCATAGCATGATCTGAACAATAATATATCATCTTGCCATCTAGCGTTAGCTTAGATGTATATGATAGTTTTTCACAGTATGTGCAGAATTTCATGATATTAGTATACCATAATTCTAGTCAACTGCTTTATTTCTAATTATGAATTTTTTATTTAAAGCCTTTAAATTTGCAATCTCTTCTACTGAGGTATAAATATTAGCCTGATGAGTATGTGTTGCAAAACATTCTTTTCTAGATATATCACGCTTTTGATTAATTTCATCTTGAGTCATAAATTCTACTTCCTTCTTATATGCATTAGGCATAGGCGACTCTACATACATTCTAATAAATACCTTTTCACCGTTCTTAGTTCCATATACGCCATGATAATGCAATGAAGAGAAAAACATAGCATCTCCAGCTTCAGGAAAATATTCTACTGGCTTATCTATCTCATAATACTCTACGCCATTGTCTGTAATCTTTCGTTCTGCCGTTTCCATATTTATGAATGCCAATCCGCCACCTTCAAAGTCATCATATGGGTATACGTTTAATGTAAATGCATGTGGAGATGATCCCCAAAATGGAGTTCTATCAATATGGTATCCGTTTATAAATCCATCATCACCAAAACTGTCTGCATAGTCTACAAGAAGTATATCTGCAGATCCCCATCCACCAGCCTGAGTTGCTTCTTCATGTGTTGCTGGTATATTGTAGTTTGGTGCTACATCTAAAGACTTTAGATAGTCCATATCAAGATAATTATCTTTATAGTAGTTAATACATTGTGTGTATATGCTTGAAAGCTCTTTAATGATTTCCCCAGGCTCGTTATCTAGATCTCTAGTGTCATAAGGATCTAATGTCGACTTAAATCCAGATATACCCCAATCCATCCAGTCTGTGAACAGTTCGTGCTTTTCGGTTTGAGATTTTTTTATTACATCGTAAGTTTTTTTAGGATCTTTTAATACATTCTTAAATACAAGAACTCCCTTAGTCAATTCAAAAGCATCAAACATTTTTTACCACACAAACTATTTGATTATTGTCTCCACCATTACCAATTTCTTCTTTTGAGTTATAAATTCTGCATTGCCAACCGTATTTAGCAAATCCTTCTTTTTCTTCTTGCTTTAAAAATTCTTCAAACTCTTCTTCAGACATAGAGTTCTTTTTAGCATACCACTCTGGTTTAAATGATGCTGTTAAGAATTGACGAATGTAAAATTTATTTCCTATAACTGGCAAAACTGCATGAAATACATCTGTTCTAAAGAGCAGACCATCTCCAGCTTCCATCTTGTATCTAACTGGAGGATCAATCATCAAACATTCTCTTTCTTTGCCATCAGCATCTATATATGTTGATTTTTCTGCATCCTCTGTATTAATAATTAAAATATCTCCGCCTTCGTAATTGTCATTAGTATAAATATTAAAATTGAATATATGGGGAGTCCCACCAAACCAGGGCCTTCTGTCTTGATGATATTCCATAGACAATGGCTTTGATTTATCTGTATTTTCTGATTCTAAAATTACTACATCTGCAGTGCAGTATGTTGGATGCTTTCTAGCTTCTTCCATAGTTGTTGGAATATCTGAATCTTCGCCTATCAAATCAAAATAATTTTTATTTAAATAATTTTCTTTATATATCTTCATTACATTCCAGAATATGTCTAAAAACTCTCTCAGGTATTCCCCGCCCTCATTTTCACACACCTCATATGAAGAATCTTGATATGGATATGCTTTTGAGTATTGACCCCATGGACGCCAGTCTTCCCAATTTCCAAACCACTGGTCATTATTGGTTTTAGAGCGTATAATGAAATCCTGGGTCGCAGCTGGATCCTTCAATGTATTTTTGAAAAGGATTACGTCTTTGGTGAGTAGTTTGTGTTCCATGATTTTCCTTACGCTAGATTATAATTATAGCATTGGTTGTATCACTTGATCTTAGGTCTTAGGTCTTACTATATATAATATATTTAATATTTATTGATTTACTGACCCCCCGACCCCCCTAGAAAAGTATAACATTTGTATTTTCGGTGTCAACCCCTTTTCAAATTTCAGAAAATGTTAATATATTTTTAATTTGTACGATACACATATAAAACAAAATCGGACATTTTGGATAGACCGCCCATAATGAGCGTGTGCCTATGATCTTTGTGGCGCATATCACAGGGTTATTCTAAGATTTATTCCGACACGCCCGACAATAGGGGTCTAAATGTCAGTGCCCCTTGCTATGATTAAGGTATAAAGAAAGTAAGAAAGTCTTACTAAGAAAGGTTAGGTCTAAAATGACTAACAGAATTTGGGAAAGTCGTAACGACTACCTAGTAGAGTCAGACGCTAAGCGTCTTGGCTATGTATCCTGCTCAGCAGGTTGCGGTAGAGTAACCGCATACTCCCTATGCGTAATGTGTGGCGGTAACTACGCCGAGCATAACCTAGTAGGTGTGAGGTAACTCACACTAACGCCTAACGGCGTGTCGGTGGTAAATGTCAGCCCTATCGGCTACAATTCCACTATAACAACTAAATAAGGGTATGAGCCTAGCAAATAATCCGTAAGGTGAGCCTAGCGAATAAGACCCCCTAACAATTACTAACGAAAGAAGAAATAAATGTCATACATATACAACACACGCACTAACAGCGTATCTAAATGGGAAACTATCCAAGAAGATGTCGCAGACCAATACTCCTACCTAGATGAAGAGGTAGATGTAGAAGATGAAGATTTAGAAGATGTAGAACTAACAGATGAGCAAGTAGATGCACTACTAGCAGATATGGAATGGGTGGCGTAAGTGGGTTATGTAAAGGCTTTCCTAATGGATAACGAGGGAGCGGGTTGGGTTGATTTGTCAGACCTACCCGATACAATAAAACTAGATATAGAAATCGCACTACTACAAGAAGGAGCACTATAAATGACTATCACTTACTCAATATGGGACGGCGCACAACTACTAGGCGTTGATTTCAAGGCAACTAGCGCAGATGAAATGAATAAGGTCGTAGCAGACCTAATGAAAGTTTCTCGTAATGTCGTAGCACATATGCGAAAGGTTGAAATGTAATGATACCTACAGGATTTGAGTTATCTATAACTAACGAATACGGATTTGAGTTTGATAGTTTCTTAGGGGCTATCTACTTACCTTGGCACACTATTATTATCACCGCCCTAGCACTAATCGCTTATAAGATTTATAAGAGAAAGAAGAATAAGTAATGACTACTAATCGCCTACTAACTACCGCCGTCCAATTACTACTAGCGGGCGTTACTATCCCGCTACTAATCGCCGTAATCAAAGATATAAAAAATGGGGGACTAAATGAATAAATCACAATTAGAGAAAGACTTAGAAATAAAAGAAAGCTTTATAGATTTACTAAATGATATTTATCCTACTGTAAAAATCGGTTACTCTACATTCACACCCGCCGAAATTCTAGAGTGTTGCGATCCCGTAGCGTTTGCGATTGGATTAGTGGAGCACGAGGATTATTTAGCAGAATTAGAAAATGAATAAATAAATAACGGCGTGTCGGCTTGACAAATCGGCAAGCCGCCCGCATATGTATGGGGTTATCCACAGGGTTAAGAGAGTTATCCACAACCCCTGGAATTTGCAGCACGACACGCCCGAGATCTTTGTGATGTTTATCACAACACCCACGCTCCACATATTGAGACAAACTCTTGCAAAATTAACACTTTGTCAGTCCTATCCGCTATAATGTCTACTATAACAACAACGAAAGGAAGTCAAATGAATCTAGATGAATTCAAGGCTCATGTTACAGAAACACGCAAGCAATCTAAAATCGAGGCGATGTCAGTCCTCTCTGCTACAATTACCAAATCAACAACAACGAAAGAAGGTGCCACTAATGGCAACTAAACTATACACAATCGAAAACTTGCTAATCGGCAAGAATTACCGCTCAAACTCTCGCCACTTTTCAGGTGAGATTATTTCTGCAACTGCTCGCCCTGAAATTTGGTATGGCGAAAAAACTGAAGCGTTTTTAATCGAAGTTAGAACTGGTGGCTTGCGAAATAAATTCGCAACAATCGCAGTAAAGGTTGGTGAATAAATGGGAATGGTAAAAGATAGCCTTGACGGGATTTTTCTTTGCGATAATTGCGACACTCTCGCAACTGTATGGCAAAAGGGAAACACAATTGAAATCACACAATGCAAATGCGTAACACTAGATTGGGAGAGCGACAATGTATAAAATAACTTTATCTTATGACGGAAATGCACCACACTGGCAACAAGACTACGCAAGCGAATTTGATGCGTGGAAAGATTTCTTTGCATTTACTGATTGGGGATTTGCTAACGAATTCTCAACTGTAAATATTTACAATTCAGAAATGAAATGCTTTACTAAACATTTTTATCGTGAGGAAAGAAAGGTCGTAACTGTAAAATGACAATGACACGCAAGCACTTCGAGGCAATTGCTGAAATCTTAAATTATAATTCAGGTAAAACTCACCCTGCTGTTTTTTCTAAAATGGTTTTAGACTTTGCGGAATTGTGTGCAAATGAAAATCCTAATTTCAATGTAACTAAATTCTATGAAGCGAGTAACTATGTCATTCCAAAACTCTCTACGAGATAAAGTAAAACGCATTCAGGAATTGCGTCGCAGTAATGCGGCGCAACCTGTTCGCAATAAAAAAACTTACACACGCAAGATCAAACATAAAAATAAAAATGCAGAGTAATGCATAAGTATGCAGCTGGCCCGCATATGTGCGGGGTCGGGCGTGTCGTTATGATGTGATCTAAATCACCCTGGAAATTTGCGTGTCGATTAGGAAATGTCAGTCTGTTCTGTTATAATTCTCTTAACTACCAACGAAAGAGGTTCCTCATGGAATTATTTACCGTCGCTTGCTTGAACTATGAAATTTGTGGCGCTCAAGAAACTTTTGATTCTGTTGAAGAGTATGAAATTTATGGAGATGACTGGACTTGTGGCGAATGCTACGATTCAGAAGAAATGGAATTCTATGAACTAGGTGGCTGGGCGGATTCCGACGCCCTTGCTTCCGCTGGCCATGGCATGGATGAGGATTACTAATATGTCAGACGTCACCGCTATAATTACCCCTATGAAATTAAAACGTTCTAATGACCGCAAGGTGGCTAACCTTGTCACAAAAAATGGCAAGCAAGCAGCAATTGCGAACACGTTCGGATTACCTGCAGGCAAGGCCTACTCGTGCCCTGGCGCCACTAGTATTTGCGAAAGCGTGTGCTATGCGGGAAAGCTTGAAAAGTTATTCCCTGGCGTAAAAACTAATCTGTTACACAATTGGGAATTGTTACGCAATGCAGACAATGACACAATGGTGGCCCTATTAGAAGAAATGATTATTGATTTTGTTTCTGATTGTGATAAGAAGAGTGCTCCTAAGTTATTCCGTATCCACTGGGACGGCGATTTCTTTAATGATATTTATACATATGCCTGGAAGACTGTTATCATGAACCACCCCGATATTCAATTTTGGGTTTACACACGTGTAAAGTCTGCAGCGCTTATTCTTAAGGATGTTGTTAATCTTTCACTGTATTATTCTACCGATGATGAGAATAAGGAAATAGCATTCGATTTAAAGAAGAATTCTAAGGTCCGCCTTGCTTACCTAGGCAAGACATTCGCGGCCACCGAAGACACGATGAAAGAGTTAACGGGCAAGCCTGGCGCTAAGTGTCCCGAGAATATGAAATCAATTCCGCTTATCTCTAGCAATGGGTCCGCCTGTGTTTCTTGTGGTCTCTGTGTCTACGGTAAAGCAGACATTCGATTTTCTGCGAGTAAAAAATAATGCATGATGTTATTGGATCCCTGATCGGAATTATATTAATCATGTTTTTATTATCACCAATTATTTTAACGGTGTACATGTTGTGGAGCTCTAAAATAGATATCGATAACGACGGCCAGGATGATTTGCCTTATCGTTGGGAAAATAAATAGGCTGGTACCCTATCGGCGTGTTCCCTTGACAAAAGGGGACCGCTGCCCCCATATGTGCGGGGTTATCCACAGGCTTACGGGAGTTATCCACAGACCCTGAAAATTTGTGAGAAATATCACAAAGCTCCGACACGCCGAGAATGGATTAGGTAATGTCAGTGCCCTATGCTAAAATACTCTTATCCAACCAACGAAAGGTAACAAATGTCTAATCTAATGAAAGTTCCACACACAGTTGAGTTCGAGGCAGTAATTGACTTGGACAAGATTCCCGCTAACTTACTACCTGCGCTAATTGCACTTGACACTTATTCAGTTACAAAGATGTGCAAAGAAGCAACACTACACGCACTTGGAATGTCAAATGTAATTCCACTTGCTAATGAAAATAACACTTGGGCTGAAGTAACAATTAAGGAAGGTAACTAACAATGGGAAATAACACTGCGCTAGATTTAGCAAGCGAGTTTGATTTAGAACAAGGTATTGCTTATCACTTACAAGGTAATCATTACCCGCCCGTTCCACTTTCTATGGTGAAGCCTTGCATCGATGCTATCGATGCTTGGTGGGAAGAAGATTCAGATAGACTAATTGAAATGCCTGAAGGCGTATCTTATCGTGGAGATAAGTTTGCACCTGCTCACGCAATAATTGACCAGCATCACCTACACGCTTGGCTGCAAGATACCGACTACTGAGATCAAAACCAGGCGTGTGAGATTACTCACACGCTTGGCATCTCAAATAATAAGATTGGGGTAGTAAATGTCAGACCCCTTTGCTATAATAAGACCCTACAAGAAAGGAAGCAAAATGACAGTAAATGGATACACTTACAAGGTTGGCGATTTATTCACCACCCTAAAGTCAAAAAAGACAGGAGTAATCAAAGAGATTATTCCTAACGCATCTGGCTCGGTGCGAGTGCTACTAGAAATGCCAACAAAGGAAACTCGTTGGACAACAGTTAGCGACTCAGCCCTAACAGGCGCATAAAAAGGAGGCACACACCCTAACAGGGTGCTAAGCCACGAAACAGGGGCAGTTTGAGAGAGTGTTCTCGCCCAATGTCGTAAGTAAGAACTCTCTCCCTTCGGGGAAATGTCAGACCCCCCTGCTATACTATCCATAACAACCAACCAACGAAAGGTAATAAATAAATGAGCAGACAAATCACAGTAAAGGTAGCAACAAGCAAAGTAATCAAGGCACTAGAAGGCACTCTTGCTAAACTAGAAAATGATTACAACACACAAACAGCCAAAGAAGCAAAGTTCGGCAAAGCGCAAGAAGCGTGGCGCAAGGAAATTGGTGCTTGGGCTATAAAGAACTTCGCAAAGGCAGAGAACCTTCGCACAAACTATCGTTCTTGGAACAACACCCTCAATGTTGATTTCGACATCATCACAAAGGAAGGAAACTTTCCTACTGAACCTGAAAAGGACTTTGAGGTTATCCATCAGCACCAGTATCGTGAGATGAAAGAGGACATCACAAATGCTCTCACCATCTTAAAGATGACAGATGAGGAAACAGTAAATGCTTCTACAATGAAGCAGATTGCTAAGTATCTCTAAGTAATTTGGGGGGCAGAACTAAAGTCCTGAACCCAAACGACCTGAGTAAGTCGCCAAACTGCTCTCCCTTCGGGGACAACTACTAACAAAGGTAATACAATGGCAAATCGTTTCAGAGTAGAAATCTACGACGCAAACAAAATGAATGATGTAACTATTTATTCAGAGCAAGGTGTAGACAAAGAATACCTAACTGAATTAGTTTATTCTAATCTGCGAAAGTTTAGCGGAAAAGTAAATGCTTACGTTTTCGATAACGTAAAGAAAAAGAAAACAACAGCAATGTTTCTTGATGAGCACACAGTAAATAAATATAACGTAATTTAAAACACGGCGCTGCAGTTGGGAAATCCGATCTCAACTGCAAAGCTGCCCGCATAGGTGTGGGGTTATCCACAGGCTTACGACTGCTTGTGGATAACCCTGGAATTTTGTGAGATTACTCACACGGATCAAAACGGACAAATGACTAACTAATCTAGACAATGTCAGTGCCACCTGTTATAATTGCATCTACAACCAATCGAAAGGAAATAAATCCATGGCTCATAATCTAGAAATGGAAAACGGCGAAGTTGCTTTTGCTCTTCGTGGTGCACCTGCTTGGCATAATCTTGCCAATCGTATCTTCACACAAGATGAGGAAGTTACAACCGCAACAATGCTTGAAGAAGCAAAGTTAGCGAATTGGAATGTTCGCTTGTCTCCACTAACTGACCACATCTCAGAATCTTGGAATGATGTATCTAATGCATCTCTCGTGATTCGTGATAACCCATTCAACAAGGAAATCGATGTCCTTGCAACTGTCGGCAAGCGTTACAAGCCTGTGCAGAATGAAGAATTGTTTGCATTCGCTGATGCAATTCATGATGCCAATGCTGATTGCCGTTGGGAATCCGCTGGCTCTCTTAAGAAGGGCAAAGTTGTGTTTGGAACTGTTGATATTCCCCGCACAATGGTTCTTGACCCACAAGGCGCTAACGATGAAACTAAACTATATCTAATTGTTTGGACATCACACGATGGTTCTGTTGCTGTTCAAGCAGCCGTCACACCTGTTCGTGTTGTTTGCCAAAACACACTAAACCTTGCAATGAAGAATGCTAAGCAATCTTTCAAGATTCGCCACACGCAATCTGTTGAAGGTCGCATTCAAGTTGCTCGTGAAACTCTTGGGCTTGCTCTTGGTTATTTCGATGAATTCGAAGTTCAAGCAAAAGCACTTTACTCACAAGCAATTACCGATGCTGAATTCTCTAAGTTGATTCAGACAATCTATCCTAAGCCAGAAAAAGATGCTAAGGGCGCAATCAAAAAGTGGGAGAACAAAGTTGTTCTGCTTGATGACCTTTATCATAACTCACCAACTAACGCTACAATCAAGGGAACAAAGTGGGGTGCGTTCAATGCACTAACTGAGCGCCTTGATTATTATCGTTCAGGTCGTGGCAATGGCGAAACACTTATGGCGGGTGCATCAGGGTTTGACCCAGTTCTAACCGCAGAAAAAAATAAGTTGTATCGCATGGTTGCAACTTTCTAAAAAAAACTAAATAAAAATCCTGAGCATGATTTAAAACTGCTCAATATTTTTTTTTGATCTCATAGCTCAATTGGTTAGAGCGCTACCCTGTCACGGTAGAGGTTGCGAGTTCAAGTCTCGTTGGGATCGCTTGACAAATGCCGAGAGATGCCCCCATATGTGCGGGTGTGATTCTTATCATACGAGAGGACTAAGAAACCCCTGGAATTCTATTGTATATGTCAGTGGGCCCTGGTACAATTCTCTCATGACCAACGAACTAGTATCAAGCAAGTATACATTTGTCTGCGACCCAGATGAATGTGATTGTTTAATCGAATTAACATCATCTGATGGATTTGGATTCCCATCAGGTGTGACAGAACTCACATGTCCGTGTGGCCGTAAGACAACCTTATTGTCAGTGGAGCATGCTACAATTGCACCTTCAACCCAAACGAAAGAGGAAAAAATGGAAGAGACAACAACACCTGCAGTAACAGTTCCCGATACATATAACTCTAATCTATTGGTTACCTACAAAGTAATCCGTGGCTATTCAGATGCAGAATATGCAACTGATAAAGTTGCATCTCTTGAATGGGACTTGCACAATGGACGCCAATCTCAAAAAGTTGCAAATATGCTACAGGGCAAAATTGACACAGTCAAAGATATTATCACTGAAGCATATGGCGATTCAGAAGACCAAGAAACACTTCGTTCTATTGCTGAAGCGCTTGATATTCCATTAACTCGAACAGTTGAGTGGACTGCATCTATCGAGGTTAGCGGAACTATTGAATTAGATTTGCTTTCTGATTATGATACTGACATCGAGTCAGAGATTACAGATACTCTTTATGTTGATGCACAGAATGGCAATGTTGAAATCGTTGACCAAGAAGTATGTCATGTTAGGGAATGCTAATGTATTTTGAACTCACCGCTCCATCTCAGGTAGCCTTTGCAAGGGCTATCTGGGATGCAGAGTTAATCGGATTAGACCCAATGACAATTGGTCCGTTGACTTTCAACATCGGAACTGGTAGTATTGAGAAAGTAAGTCGCATTAGAGATAAGTATAACTTAAAAGAAAGTTATACATCAGAGTATGAACCGACAGGTTACACGGGGAGATAAAAATGTCAGACTATAAAGATGGATTTGATGACGGGTATAAGTTTGCTCGTGAAGAGATTATGGAGAAGTTAGCAGAGATTGATATTGCTGACATCGACTCTTGGATTCTTGACCGTCTTTCTGAGATGATCGAAGGTGGCAACCTGTGATGGCTGAATGGCTTAAGTGTGACCAATGTGCAGCTCAAGCAATGTGGCAAGCAAAGAAAGATGCTATGTCTCTTTATTTTTGCGGACATCATAAGAATAAGCAAGGCGAGTCGCTTGACGACTGGGCCGAGGAACTGATACAATTGCTCAACTACGAGCAGAATCAACTACTAACAAAGGCGGAATAAAATGGGAGACAGAGCAAACTTTGGTTTTAAGGACCGTAAGGGCGATACAGTATTTCTATACGGGCACTGGGCTGGACACCGCATGCTTGAGAATTTAGCAAATGCAGTCGAAGCGGCACGTCCACGTTGGACAGATGAATCATATGCAACACGTATTGCTATCAGTCATTTAATTAATGATGAATGGAAAAGCGAAACGGGTTGGGGCATTAGCGTTAACCAATTAGCAGACAATGAGCACAAGGTACCTATTATTAATTGGGCCGCCAAAACGTTCACACTTATGGAAGAGGACCTCACCACGGAAGTATTCAGTTCTAGTTTGGATGTATTTGTAAATAAGTACAGTCAACTAGAAGAGCCCGCTATGGTATAATTAATCTAGGACTTAGGTCCTGGTTTTAATAAAGAATATGATATGGTGCGGCTAGTTAAGCGTGTCCCGCAAGTCGCTAAGTAAAGCGGATCTATTCCTTTCGTTGGAGATCCAGGCAGCCTTATCATTACCCCCTAGTCAGCTTCAGCTCTGATACTAGGGGGATTTTTTTGGCCCGCAAAAGATTGAGGGTAACATAATTTGTTTACGACGTCAATTTAAAATCGCCTGAATTTCTGTGATCTTGACCACATGCATACAAAATGTGGTGTGACTCACACCCAAATAGTATTCCATATGTCAGTGGGTCAGTGTATAATAATCACATATCAACGAAAGGATATAATATGCCAAATTGGGTGTATAACGGTTTAACAATTGAAGGTAATCCTGACCAAGTAAAGTCTTTAATTAAACAGATGAATAAGCCATTTGTTTATTCTATTGAAGCAAATGGTGATTTATCATTTGGGATTAGACAACGTAAGTTTGTTAATCCTATCTTCTCTTTTCATAATATCTATTCATATGTAGATGCTGGTGTATCTGAGAATGATTACCACTCTCAACCGCCGTCCTCTAAAACAGATGAGAATTGGTTTAAGTTTGATACCAACGATTGGTATAACTTTAATGTCCGTGAGTGGGGCACTAAATGGGATGTGGCTGTATGTGAGGATGACAAGTATCCTAATACTAATATGGAGGAAGCCGAGAACGGTGAGAACTATGTAGTTCATTATAACTTTGAAACTGCTTGGTCTCGTCCAATGCCAGCCATTCAAAAACTATCTGCACAATACCCAACACTACTATTTACTTTATCATATGAGGAAGAAACAGGCTGGGGTGGAGAAATGGAAATCCTTCGTGGTGAAGTTATATCAGAATCAGAATATGATTCTATGTGCCGTGATTGTGATGCAACTGACCAAATGGAATACTGCGAAGAAGAAGACTGTGGTCAAATTTGTGGCAACTGCCACTGGCTTGGCGAGGCAGACCTAGAGGCTGTGGCTAAATGTCAGACCCATAGTATATACTTAGAAACTAAAGTTCCCGAATATCGAAAGGCGGAAATAAATGGCTGAGCAATTTATAGATACAATAGCAGAGCACATTACAGGTGCAATGCAACAAGAAATTGGTGAAGCGTTATTTGACCAATGGTCTTATAACAATTTAGAGGAGGGTGAGGCATATGCTGAATTTAGATTTATGGAATATGCTTCTCGTGAATTAAAGCAACAGTATAACGAATACTATGGCTATATTGAGGGAGATGAGTTCCTATTATGATGTTAGGATATACTGCAGAGGATTTAGATCGTATGACTAATGCTGTTCATGATGCTAAGTTATTTTATCTTAGGACCCCGTCCGATTTAATGGACAAGGAACCTTTGAGAAAAGACCTGGAGGATGCAGTCAGCTTTTTCCAAGGTCTGTGGGCAGAAGGGTATTTCGACTAATGGGGGCTAAATGTCAGCATTACTGGGAGTGTTCAGATGTCCCTGGAATTTTTACTTGTCAGTGCTCTATGGTAAGATACTTCAATAGAGAAACGGGCGAATATCATTATGAATAAATCATCAAGGTTTATGGAGTATCTAAAGATACATCTAATTAGTTTAGAACAAGACTTAGAACAGATTGATTATGTAAATGGTCATCATTTCTATAGAGTTAAACAAGCAGAGATTGAAAACACCAGGCACATTTTGTCAGTGGCTACTGATATAATGAACTCTTCTAACGAAAGGTATAACAATGAATAGAACAGACATTGGGCTCCCGCCCCATTTGCAACGCATGGTCAACCTTGACATGGACGGTGCAGATATTCTGCACGGCGAACTAAAAGTGCTTATGGTTGAGGCTGAGAAGCAATTGGAATATGCAACGGAAGCCGAAGAAGAATCAGGCGAAGCCATGGATTCCATGGAACGCAAATATTGGGAAGGCGTCCTTGAAACATATGGAGAACTATACGGTCTTACATATGACATAGCATTTGCTAAGAACGATAAACTAATTAGAGATATGAAGGAGCACGTAAATGGCTGACATGGACCTGCAGGAAAAGACACGCATGCAAGATACATATACTGAGATTGAAGATATCATTGCCAAGATAACTAAACTTCCTGTTGGCCTGCCCCTGGTTTGGGTGTATGCCTGGGATGTTGCACGGGATCTATACACAAACATCCAAGAGGGTGCCGAGGAAGAATACTGCGTCACAGAGGACATAGAAGACGTATGGCAGATGTTCTGGGAAGACGCAGACAAGAATGGCTGGTCCCTAGAGTATGGCGCAGAAGACCTACACGAGGGCATTAGAGACTGGATGATTGACAGGAACATCATTGATGAGGTCCCTGAAGATGATGAGGAGGAATCAGATGAAGATGAGTGACATATACTTGAATGATCAGTTAGACAAAGCCCAAAAGCTTTTGTGGGGTGGGTCCGAAACTGAGAATATTGAAGCACATAACATCATTGCTAAATTAATCAGTGATCGTATTGAGCAAGCAGATCTTTCGTAGGGGCCAAATTTTTTCCTTACGGTTGTAAAAGAAAATAGCCTGAAGCCTATTTACAATTTTGTAAATAGTTGATATAATAAATAAAACATCTCTTGAAAGGGGATTATCAAATGGCAACAAAGCGTGAATATCTAAAGTCACAAGGCATTACAGTAGGTGTACGTGGTCGTTTCTCAGGAGCAGCTAAGGTGGCTCTAGCCGAGGCAGTAGCCAAGGGCGTTACATTTACAGCAGAAGTACCAGCAAACAAGGCGAAGTAATTCTTGGGACGGGGTTAGGGCTTCGTTGGTCCTTGACCCCGTCTCTTATTTTTGATATAATCTAAGGTCAGGCGGAAGGCGGAATATGAGTAAATCACCAGAAATCAAAGTAGCAGAATCAATAGTAAATCTAACAGAAGACCATTGGTTTAATCCAACAATCTTTGGTAGATATTTGGCAGAACAGCCAATGTATACAATTGACAGAATTATGGAAATGGTTGTATCAATCATATCCGAACAATCTAAGATACATGGAGTTCATGGCTATACATCAGAAGGTTTGATGTTAGCAGTTGAATTAAATGAATGTATCAAGGCTTACCAAGAAGATAATCAATTAGAATCTCTTAAACTTCCAGCCCGTTCTTTTAAAGTTCCAAAGCGGGAGGAACCAATAGTAAGACAAGGGTTTGGATGGCGAGAAGAACAAGATCCATTCAATTAACAATAGACATATATGAATAGATGAATGTCTGGTTAGATAGATAAACATATCTAGCCCAAATTATCCACAGGGTTATCCACATCCTGTGGATTTTTTGTATGTGTGGGCATGGGGGCAGCTTTTTTCATTTACGACACATGATCTCAAATCCCTGAAATTTAAAACATGTGGGCCAAATTTCTCGTTTACGAGGCCTTGACAAATACGCCTGAAAATGCTACAGAATAATGTCTATATGATTAATTATACATATAGAATGTCGACAAATCTGTAGAGAATATGGCAGAATAAGCCAAAATCCCTTGCATATTCTATTGACAAATATGGATCAATATGCTGCACATTTCGGCTATTGACATTACGATTAAGATGGGATATGCTCAATTACATATGTATGTTTAACTATATATATCTATAGTATATGATATGTTATCTAGAGTATAAATTCTCCACAATACTCCACTTTGCTCCACTATATAAGCCTTCTAAGGGCTATTAGAGAGGAGATAAATGGGAGGGGGATATAGGAGTTAGGTGCCTAAATGATCTATTTTCCAGAGCTATCTGGCTTAGAGATGAATGCTATTAACTGGCTCTTTGGACCAATGTATATAGGATCTAATATAGACTATTCCATAAGCTATTGCTGCAAATATGAATCCGTATTGATCTGTTGTTAAAGCGTATATGATCCATAGGAACTCATTGAATAGTAATAGTAGCCAAGCCCATATTGTCTTCCGCCCCACAAAATATATGCCTGTTACCCCTATTGCCGCTAATATATACGACCATGCCATTATTCCCACCTCGATGTCTTATGTACTTTAGTTCCCGCTATTAAATCTTTTACGTCCATATTTTGAACCTGAGACACAGGCCTAACTGATACTGAATTAGCAATTGATCCTGTTTTTCTAGCTTTTATCTTAGGCTTAGTAACGTTGTAAACACGTATCTTTTCAGGCCATAGCCCAGCAGCCTTCATTTCTCTTTCCCATTTGGCTAATTCTTTTCTAGTCGGAAATCCATTTTGATCAGGCATATATTCATTATAGTATATATGACAGGTACTGTCAATGCCTCTCTACCGCCGAACTTTTTCACTAATTGCGGTCTATATGGTATTAAATTGGTATTGTTATAGTATTTGCAGATAAGGTAATTGCACCAGAATAACTAAATAGTCTGCCATTTATACTAGCTCCTGCTCCCGCTCCAATAGCTGCTGGGGATATTATTGTTCCTTGCCATGCCGCAGATGCTCCAATCGTTGTTGCTCCAACACAGTTAAAGTAGATCATGCTTGCCGTTGCTCCATTTATTAGATTAAAGGAAGTTGATGCAGCAGGAGCCCAAGCTGCACCTAACTGCATAATAAATGTTGCTCCTGGGTTATTTTGAGCATCAAAAGTAATTACTCCTGAATTTGTTACCGCTGCTCCTGCATGATAAACTCCAGGATAGAATGTTAAACCTATCAGATCCCCAGCCATATGTGGGGATGTTCCAACTAAAGCATTTGTTGCCGTTACTCTTATTGAGCCTGATGGAGTCATTCCCCAAAATGTATTATAAGCTGATTGAACATCAGTAGCAACTGCTGCTGAAGCTGAGTTCATATTATTTCTTGGATTACCAAATGCAGTTCCAGTTATTGCTGATGTAGTAAACGAAGATACTCCGCCATTTGATGTAGTAGCCCCTGCTACAGTTATAGTTGCTCCACCAATTGTATATCCTTGTCCTGCCCCTAAATAAACAACTTGGACTGCCCCTGTGTTAGGATCGATATCTAATAGATTTGCAATAGACATCCATGCTCCATCTACATATATCTTTAATCTTTTAGATGTTGTGTCTAGCCACTGCATTCCTTGAAATACTGGTGTGGGTTCTAGCAATGATATATGCAAAGAATTAATGTCGACATATCTTTTAGTTACTGCATGATTTAAGTTAATGGCATCTAATATTTCAGCAGTGCCACCAATAACAATTGATCCACCTACATCTAAACCATTTTTAACTTTAAAATTTTTTGAATTACTTGACATTTTTCCTCCTAGGAAAAATCAACCAAGCTGTTAGGTTCTGAATTACAATAAATAATTCCCCTAGTAGATAATAACAGTATATCGCACATCTTAACCCAATGCGTTTATAAATCTTCTTTGTCTATGTCTTCTTTTATATCAAGATTGTCTAATAGATCTAAATCAAGATATGCTTCAAGGTTATATAATATACCCATTATGAGTTCCTAGGTATTAGTGTTTGTGGACCTTCTGTGCCAAATATAGACTTCTTAATAGGTACGCAGTTAGGAACTCTCTTTCCGCCCTTATCCTTCATGCCTACCTGCTTAAAGCCTTTCCAGCAAGCTTTCTCAAAGTTATTCCAATTGTCTTCTTCTTCGTTATCTGATTCATATCCTTTTGATATCTCTTCATCTGATGGTACGTTAATCTCTGACATTGTTTTTCTCCATTTTCTTGCCAATCAATTCGGCTTTATTTCTTACCTTTTCGGCTGACGCTATAGTATTTTCTATAGATGCTTGAAAGGACTTGCACATCTTACATAGATCGAGCATATCTGGGTATTTGGCCCATGCGGCTTTATTGGTTTCTATTGAACATGTCTTGCACATTGGTGATGCCATTATATTGCTCTCTACTAATAGGGATTATACCCTTATAGTACTATTATACACCTATTGCTTTACATCAAAGAAGAGAATAATATTTGCTCTCTCCCCGCCCAAAACCTTATTGACTGAATGGGGATAGTTCTCATCACCCTTGAAATAGACTAATGTGCCTTCATTAGGCTTATATGCTGTTGGAGTATTCTCATCATAGAAACAGATTTCGCCACCATCGTAATCATTAGTTAAATAAAGCAAAGCTGAATATCCTATAACTCCGTATCCATCCACACCGCCGTATGCATCTGTATGGTAGCCAAGTTCTTCGCCCTCACGCAATACCTGATACAGGACTCTATTGATAGAGATCTGATCCCCTGGGAAACCAAACTCCCTCTGGATAGCCTCTACAAGTAGTTTGAAATCTGCATAAAACTCTTTGTCAGGATCATTAGCAAACTGTTCAAAAGGATACAATTGTTTGCTTAGCAAGCCCATAGGGTTAACTGTTGCCTTTGATCTTAAAAAGGCATTGCAATCTTTAGCCGATTGTTCTGAAATAAAATTATCTATTACTGTGGGTTGCATTTCTTTTCCTGTTCATATAAGGTCAACGTAGTTGACTAATTGTGCTCTACCGCCGCGAATTTCACTAATTGCGATCTATTTTGTAATATTCAGCATTAGATTTAAGCATTGCAGTATAAGCTCTCTTGAACTTAAAGTATTTGATAGGGTGCTTCCATTTGTTAATCACTTCTCTATTATACATTAGATTCCTCTGCTTCACGAGCCCACTGGTCTTCCCATAGGCCCATCAATGATTGGTTACCAATATCATCAAAATAGTATCTGCCTCTGACTGGATTAAATGTCCAGCCATACCAAGTATCTCCCTCGGACCAAGTTAAATTAGTTGGGGTGTCATCTTCTTCATGCTGCTTAATTATGCGTAGCAATTCGTCATTATCTCTTACAACTGCTTGTATGGCCTCTCTGAGGCGTCTTGGGCGCATTAGGTATTTTTCTACTAATTCATATAACATATAAGAAGTATACTATATCTGACGGGTAGCGTCAATGCCCTCTCTACCGCCGCACTTTTCGCACTTTTGATCATTTAGCTCGTGATACTGTAAATGAAAATCCATTAACTGATAGGTTACTGCACAAAAGCATATTTGGCAATGCGTAAGCCAGAGGGATTTATCTTCCCAGGCTTTAGCCATTCTCGTCCAAAGATTCTATTTGGGCTACAGCCCAATCTTCAAACATCTTTACTAAGTTTACATTATATTCTTTAATATCATCTGCCACTACCATACATTCATTACATAAAATAAATAGATCATTATATTTGTTTATATAAGGATACATTTCGCCTCTATAATGGCATATATAGCACATGGCTAGCTTATATAATAATTATTCATATGCTTTTTGCATACAGTAATTATTGTTGCTCCTAATTGATCCCAGTATAATCCCACTTCATTGCAGTAGTGACATTTGTCACTTTCTGGCTTATTAACGTCAATTATCATATCTATCTTTTATCCTTCGCCATCTTCCCCATTGTGTAGGTACATCAAGTCCAATATACTCCTGACCTGTCTCTAAGTCAACGAGTAACCATTTCCCTGGAGCTTTTGTATGTATAGTTAGATCAACGGCTTCTTTGAATTCGTGAACTTCCGCCCCTTGATACATTTTAGGTAAAAAGGGATATACGTTGTTCAATAGTTTTCTCATACAGTACTATTATATCTTATTTAGAATGCTAAATCTCTAGGTATCATTATTTCGCAACGATCACAATAGTCATAGGTTGATCCAGTATAGGGGCACTGTCCTGCTTCAATTAAATTGTGTCCTTTAAAATAACATTTAATTCTATTTAAATAATGCTTCATGGAACAATCCTTTTAATTTCATAAAAACACTCAGGGCATTCGCCTATGTGCAACCATTTACCTGATTCTTGTATTATTAATTCGTTTAACCTGCCCTTGACATTCTTTTTGCATATTACACAATATGCTTCAAGATATACTGTCATCTCTTCCAGGAGCCGCTCTCGCTGGGGTTTGGATCAGAGTCATGCTCTGCTATTGGTTCATCGGCTGGCCTGCCGTGTGAGCCATCACAGACTGGATAAGAGGCAGATCTACCGCACTGACATATTACGACAGCGCCATATTCAGTAGCCATTATGCAGAAAGTATCTTTGATAAAGCATTTATTGTTGCAGAAATTCTGCCAATATCCCTTAGCTGTTCTACTGTATATCCTTCTTCTTTAAGTGTTTCATAGTGTGCTTTAACACAGAAGTGACATTTACCTACAATAGATGATGCCAATGAATATGCTTCAAATTTAGCTTTAGTTGTTCCGCCATGTGTTGCAATTGCATTCATTCTTAATTGCGCTGGCAAACCTTTTAGATTGGGATCATCAGCCATTTCAATAAATGGATACCAAACATTATTTTGTGCCATGATAGCGCCAGCTGTAAGGGCTGCATTTTTTTCAACTTCGTCAGTTGCATTCGCAACTATAAAAGTAAGCAGTTTAGCATTACCTGTTGAAAATGCTGCTGCTATTGAAAGATATGTGGCCTGCTCGGGATCAATAGTTGATCTATTAATAACAGCATCAAGATTTAATTTGATGTCCTTAGCATACTCTGGAAGAGAGTCCTTAAGCTGGTCTACCCATAACATTATAGAGTTTCTCCTCCGAGTGGTCTATTGCATGCACACAGCTCGCCTGTCTGTAATGCATCTAATACACGCAAAGCTTCATCTGCATTACGACCTACATCTAGGTTGTTGCATGTTACATGCTGAATGATATTATCTGGGTCTACAATAAATGTAGCACGATATGTGACTCCAGATGAGTGGTGTACGCCTAGATCGTTAGCCAGCTGATGTGCTGTATCTGCAAATGACCATGAGTTCGTCTTCTTTAAATCATCATGTGCATTTCTCCATGCAATTTTACAAAATTCATTATCTACAGATCCTGTAAGCAAAACAGTATCTCTATCATTAAAATCATTTACCAAAGCATCATACGCAACAATCTCTGTTGGACATACAAATGTAAAGTCCTTTGGATAGAAAGCAATTATCTTCCATTTACCTGGAAATGAGTCTTGTGTGATTACTTCAAATGAGCTATCTTCATAAGATAATGCTCCTGGCTTTACGCCTGTTACGGCAAAGTTGCCTAACTTTTCTCCTACTGTTTTCATATTATTGTGCTATCCAATACTTTATCAACAGCATCATCTATTGTTGGATAATGCTCTTTGGTACAACTACCGCATTCTCTACACACGGCTAAATTTTCTTTCGGCCCGTTTTCTTAGGTGGCTTTGGAACAAGACTTGTTTCTCTTCTTATTCCATGTCTGTTTATGTCCACTTTTAAACCCTGTCTAGGGTATCTCTTTGGGGTTCTTTCGCTTGTAACAGCACCAGCAGGCGCACCAGCGTTAGCTGGTGGCACCATGCCTGTACCATCTTCTTTTTTAATGCTATTAGTCATTAGTTAAGCCTGACTCACCATCTCTAGATACATCTGTAATTGTGACTGGAGTAGCGCCCTTGGTGCTACCTACTGTTTCGCATCCGCATTCGTAACACATTAGTTGCAGTTCTCACAATTCTTTACAGCACAATCAGCGTCGCCTCTTGTGTCTCTTGTGCATGCTACCTTTGTAGCAACTGATGCAGCAACGTTAGCTGCTGCTGAAATTACTGCCGCTTCAAATGTTGGAGCAACAATTTCTTCTTTTTTAAATAGATCCATTTTTACTTTGGGCCCTGTGCTGATGCTTGGTTAGATACATCTGATGCTGGGAATGCAGCTGCTGGTGCCTCTGTGTAATTTTCTGTTGCCCATGGTGATGATCCTGCTGGCTTTGTTTCGTTAAATCCTTTTAAGTCTTTTCCGTCTGACATTTTGTACTCCTATAGGTTATTTATTTAAGCAGGACTAGTATTCTGCTTATGACTCTATTATAGCATTATTGTTATTTAGTTGACTAATTGGTCAGGAATCTCTTCCCACGGCGTAGATCTATGCATTCCAGAATACTTGCAGGGGCAAGCAATTCTAAAGGGATTGTCAAAGGGTAGCCTAGTCTTAATTTCAACAATAGTTAGGCAGTCGGGGCAAATAAATGTAGACTGTTTCCAGGGGCCCGCTATGGGATTGTTTTCCTCAATAGCCGCTTTGTGTTTTAGATCTAACTCAATGGCAAGTTTTTTTTGTTGCTCTAGTTCGCTCATGATTTATACTTTTCGTTCCAGTGCTGCTTACAGATTTCTATCATTTTAGACTCTGTAGTTGTTATATATTTTGCACTTTCAGTACAATCTTTAACTTCACAAATTGAGTTAGGCATTAATTACTTTGAACCCTGTGCCTTCTGACCACGATAACCTGTTTTTTTAATATTCATTGATCCTGGTTTCTTTTGACCGCTTGAATAAGATCCTGCCTGTCTTTGTGCTAATGCACGTTGCATCTTATCTAAATGTTTTCCCATTATTTAATCTTTCTTCCAAATCTTGACCACGCTCTTTCGTGCAAGAAAAATCCAATCATTTCGCATGCTGTGTATATGATTGCAAATGTACCAGCGTACTCCCAATGGGCTTCGCCAGTAATAGCCTTTTCAAAAAAATAGACTAGTGTACCAACAAACCCAATATGGACAGCTGGCCAAGTGATTGACTTATATAGACTTCTTTTATTTGATTCCATATATCTATTCTACCATTCTTTTAGTTGAAAGAATACCCAACCTCTGGGATATTATATTTAAACTGTAATGCTGCTCTAGGGCCTGTTGTTGCAACGTCGTGTATCATTCCCCTGGGAATATAAACTACGTCTCCAGGAAGCAACTCAAACTCTGAGTATCCCTCTGATGATGAGCTTATGTTAGATTGACTATATGATCTTTTTTCTGATGCGTAAAATTTCCAGATAGTAGTACCGATACATTGCCAATAAAAATTATCTGTCTCATCAAAATGTGGATCTGATGGCTGCTCTTTTGCAAAATTGATATATGCAGATAAGGCTGATCCCTTGTATGGTATTGCGCTATTAAAAATATTAAAAAATTCTTCTATCTCTGGGTACCACTCTTGTTTGGGGCCAATGACATTTAAGTATAGGGGGTTCTTAAATAAAACCCCACGAACAAATCTTTCTCTATATGGATTACTTGGAACTTCTGCTATCCTGTTGTTCCAATACTGGTCATTTGTGTGCTGTATAAAATTTTCCCATTTAGGCACTACGCTACACAAAGACTTAAATACGTATGGTTTATTTAGATCTTTACATTCTTGTAATATTAATTTTATTTCTTCTGTTGTATACATAATAGTATTTGGACGGGGGTTTTACCCCCCGCCCAAAACCTTACTTCTTTAGTGCTACCTTTAACTTAGGGAACTTCTTGTTCCACTTAGTTGCAAGCGCATTGTATTCCGCCTTATATGTAGCCTTAGCAAGATCTGCTGAAGCTTTTGCTGTTGCTGCATCTGCTGCAAGCTTTGTTGCTGCATCGGCAATAGCCTTGTCTGATGCAACCTTGTCTGCTGCACGTCCAGCCTTTTCTGCAGCAAGTGCTGCATTAGCAACTGCAAGTTCTGATGTCTTTGCTGCAAGTTCACCTGCAAGATCACGAACTGCTACTGTTGCAACTACAGATCCAATTGGAGCTGTTAGGCCTGTTACGGCTGTTGCTACTGTTGCGTATGCTGTAACAACTACTGAGCCTGAAGCAGGAAGTGTAACAGTCTGCTCCTTTGTTCCAAGTGTTGCTACTGCTGTGTCTGTTGTAAGCGCTGTTGATGTCGCTGCACCATTTGAACTTACTAAAGTATTAATTGTTGCTCCACCCTTTACGTTACCGAATACATCGTATCCTGTTACCTTAAGAGTTGCAATTGTTCCCGCTGCTCCAGATGCTGGTGCGGTGATAGCGATTGAGTTCAAAGCACCAGCGGTGCCTTGTACATAGTAAACTGTTGTAGTTCCAGCACGAGTAATCGCTACTGTTCCTACTGCTGTGCTTTTAGTATATACATAAAAGTCTGCCGAGTTTCCAGTTCCTGTTGAAACTGAAAGTGTTGAAGACCCGCTTGATGCGGTAACTGGTGCTGTTGATGTTGCTAGCGCAGTAACAATTGTTGCATTAGTTGCAACTGCTGTTACTACTGTTCCAGTGTCTACTGATGTTACAGCAATCTTTAATGCATCTGCTGCATCGATACTGTTGTCTGCTGGTACTGGTAGTGCTACAGGAGTTGTTACTACTGTTCCACCTGTTGCTGCAGATCCCGCCACCGTTAGGGTAACAGTTCCAGCGTTAGCGTTAGCTGCTGGCGATACAAGCATTGTGCTAGTCAGGGCTGCAGCGATGATTAGCGATACTCTTTTGAATGATTTCATTCTATTTATTTCTCCTTCTATTAGTCTGACTCTTAACGAGTACAGAATTTGTGATGTTCTCACACTATGTAAGACGCTTTTCTTATTCAAATGTCGCTACATTAGCGCATCTATTTTTACATGAAATGAACATGGATCTCCACCATCATCCCATTCTTGTGACTCTTCTTCTGTTAATGGCGGGCCTTCATGTGTATTACAAAATACATCTGAAACCCAACCTCTGTCATAACCATTTTTAAGCCATATTTCAAACTCTAAATGATCTGCATCTATATTTTCTAGATCCATTCTGAAAGCTCCTCCAGCATAATATGCTTGGGCTTGGCACCCATGATAGTTTTTACAGGGGTACCATGCTTAAATAGTACCATAGTCGGGATAGAGGTTACTGAGTATTCTGCTGATTTGATAGGATTCTCATCAACATTTAACTTTCCAACCCATAAACCAACCTCATTTGATATCTCATCTAGGATTGGAGATACCTTCTTGCATGGGCCACACCATGGTGCCCAAAAATCTATAAGCACAAGATTATGATTCTGCAGAACAGAATCAAAGGATTCATCTGTGACTATCATTTGTCCTTAAGTTCCTCCGCTGCTGCGTTGAATCTATTCATAAAGTCTTGGATTACAAATAGTGTTGTTTCATGTGCATTTTTTGACATTGCGCTAAATGCTTGCTGATTCTTTTCATCATCAGGCATTGCTGAGACCCACTTGTTATATAGGCCTTCAGCAACCTCCCCGACAATTTCATCCATCAGTGTTAATTCAGCCATTAAGCTTTGCCAACCATGTTGCTCTAGTTGCAGCAAGTTTATCTGCTGCTATCTTTACTGATGCATCGTATTCCGCCTGTGCTGCTAACAATGCAGCATCTACTTGTACTTTTAATGCTGCCTGTGCTGCTGCCTGTGCTGCTGCTTGGGCTGCTGCTTGGGCTGCTGCGGTTTCTGCTGCAGTTGGTCCAGCCTGTGTTGGCATGTATGATAGAGCAGCACTTAAATTAATAAGCTTTGCAAATGTTCCCGCTCTTCCAGGTGCTGGTGATGCTGTATTTTTAAAAGCATCCATTGCCTGATTGTATGTGTATGAAGGCTTTGATGATCTTAAGGCCAACCATAGTCCTGCTGCAGATTGTGTTGCTGCAGATGAACCTGCAATATTTTTCATTATATTACCTGGAGATGCCACAGTAACATATCCAGCGGCGTAAAAGTCTAGTAAAGTGTCGCTATTGCTATTGCTTGCAACAAGATTTCCCCTGTCAACAGCACCTACTGAAATTGAAGAAGGGATGCATGAAGGCCAATCAATGCGAGCATAGTCCTTACCGTTTCCTACAGCAAAGAATGTTGCTACATTAATTGAAATAAGATCTTTAATTGCCTGCTCTGTAGTTGGTGTCTTTGGGCAATAATCTGTTCCTGGAGCACCCAAGTTGTGGTGTCCTTGTGCCATTGTTACGGCCTGAATATTATACTTTGATGAGTTGTTTTTTACCCACTCTAAAGCTTTATCTACGGCAGAAGCAGTTGGATTAATTCTTCCTCCTGTTGCATTATTGCCCACAATTCTAATAAACACAATATTTAGATTTGGGTTAGATAATAGCAATGTGGAAGCCATTTGTGTTCCGTGCTCAAAGCCATTTAAATTAATAATGCTTGCAGGAACTACAGCAGCACGAGGGCTTTCTTCAAATGATGTTCCATTTGGACATAAAGTAAATTCCAATATACAAACTTGAGTTACAATCTTACCTTGGAATGATGGTAAAGTATCGTCAATACCTGTATCGATGATTGCAACTGAGGGTGCCAATGGTGCGGCGTTAGCAGTATATGCTGCTAGAGGTAGTGCAAGTGATAGTGATAGTAATGCAGTTATTAGTTTTTTAGTCATGCCTTAATTCTACTAAATATTAGCAGGATGTCAAGGGGTCTCTTTGGTATTCTTATACCATTTGCCAGCGTCGAGCCTAGACTCCAGGGCATCGATCTCTGCTGCATGATCAATTTCCATCTCTTGTGATGCCATTACATTGTTTATTGCAAGACTAAGTAATTCAAGAGTCATTTCCATTCTGACTACCGTCAGTTCAAGCTGTCTAAGTCTTTCTGATTTTCTCATTCCATTGTCTCTCTGTCTAGTAAAGTAGGTGCCGTTGCCCTACTACCACAATTTGCACATTCCATGTCTAGGAAGTATGTGGCTATTTCAAAATCTTCAAACATTACCTTTACATTCCAAATGTTACAGCCGCATGGGCATAGGTGGGTTGGTGTTCCTCTAAGATCCATTGCGTGATCATAATTCTCTGGCTTTAAATCATTGATGTCCATAGGCCCTGAGTTTTTAAGTTGCTCTATTGCTTCTTCTACAAGATTTATGTAATAAATTCCAACTTTATATCTTGCTCTAAACCATTGGACAGAAACAATTACAAAAAGTGTAGCAGCAATTATAAACAAGGTCTTCATAAATCAATTATACACTAAACTTGGATATATGTATAGGGTGCTGCTACGCTCATATTAAACTCAGTTGCTGCTTCTAATGCCGCCTTTAGTCGTAAGCGTGGATTCTTCTGATTCTTGGTAGCGTATAAAGCTCCTAGGGCTATCATTCCACCACTGCCTTCTGCCATATAGTTTACAATGTTTTCTCCAACATGAAAGTCTTCATCAATGGTAAATATTCTACCGCATACTCCAACTATAAAAATTCCGCCAGTGTCTTCTTCTGATGAAGATCCTACACTTCCGTATCCATTATCTTTGAATGCCGCTTTAACTGAATCAACAAACTTAGTTCTCATAAACTTATCTAAACCTGAGTTAGTTTTTGTTGGAGTGTATTTGGGTGGCGTCCACATATACTGAAGAATTTGACCCATGCGAAAGGAATCTGTAAAAGCAACTCCGTACTGTCCAACCTTAAAAACTTTTGGCTCTTTTCTTGATAAGATCCAACCAGTCTTGTCGTCTGATGCGGCATGGTCTGATCCCATGTAAACAACACCATTTTGGGCAATAGCAACAATACAAGTCATATTATTAGTATACTATTTATAAATTCGAAATGCTAGAGGTTTTCATGGAGGTCTTCATGCATTTCTATATGTGTTAATTTAAGCATAGTTCCCTCTAGCTCTGCCTTTACCTGAATTAGTTCCTGCAAAGCCTCAAAATATTTATCTTTCCATTCATTTAAATCCTTCTCTAATTTATATAGTTTTATTTGAAGGTCTTTAATTTCAATTAAAAGCTGATCGTGAGCTTTATCTGCTATCTGTGCAACTTTATCTTTTTTTACTCGCCTAGAATTAATCCATGCCGTAAATACACCGCTTATAGAGGCGGCGAACAGAGTTATTAGTATCTGAGTTATAGAGATATTCATTATATCTATAATTATACCTTATAATCTATGTTAAATTAAAAGTTCTGAAGCAGTTATATCTAAGCCAATATATTTCTTTTTTGCAATATGTTCCTTAACATGTTCAGATCCATACTGCCTTCCTGCTAAAATTACAATCCATCTAGGCTCTAATTTATTATCTGTGCAGCTTTGACATAACAATAGATTGACTGCAAGCAGAGAAGATTTCTTTGCTGAAAGCTCGTTTTTGCTCTTGTTGCATGAATAACATAATACTTTTTCCATTTTTAATTTACCTTAATCCATTTCATGTATTTGTTTCTTTCTATTCTTTGTCTTAATTGTTCTTTTGCTTTCCATTCTTCTGGGTCCCACTTTTCTTTTTCTAAAAGGTATTCTGGGTCTCCATCGTATCTATAATGCCAAAAAGATCTTATGATGTATTTATCTCCCTCTATAACGTTTTTAACCCCATGATAGTATGGTGCGCCTGAAGGAAAAATTACCATATCTCCAGCTTTAGCCTTATAATGAATTATCTCTTCACTGGGCTCAATCTTAAACATAACCTCTCCACCCTCATAATCATCATTAATATAAAGGTTTGCGGTTACTCCATGCTTAATTCCTGGCATCTTTGATTTTTCTTGTTGATAGTCAGTATGAAATGGCAATATCAGTCCAGTGTACTTTACTTTCTTTGGAAAATATTTGCAAAGTTGTGGGTCAGATGAATGCCAATTTGGCAGATCAACATTATTTCTTAAAATGTAATCGGCAGTTGTTTCTTTAAAGATTTTTCCAAAAGCATTGCTGATGTAGGATTTATTTTCATCTATCTCTTTTGTTTTTGTTACAAATTCTTGAGGGTTCCCAGAGTAGGATTCAGTAATTAAAGTGGTATAGTTTCCAAAGCCACCCCATGGCTTCCATAAATCTTCCTTAACATCAAGAACGGCATTAAAAAAATTAGGCTCTTCGTTTAAAACTCCATGATATACATCAACCCCTGGATACAATGTTGTAATATTAAAACTCATTTTGTTTTACCCCCTGGCTTTCCTTCAAGCTCAACTCTAACACCATAAGACTGAAGAATATTTTTTACCATTTCTATATATTCTATAACCCTAACCCTCATTGATCCGTCGTATTGTGCAAAATTATTTTCATACAACCTTATTGCTAAAAAGTCAGGATATTTTACAATATCCATTTCAAGATCTGGTGCAGGGGACTTCAACTCTCTTACCTTTAACGCCATCTCTTTATTATAGAACACTGGCTTATTTGGTTCTCCAGTCCATTCATTCACGCCATATTTAAAGTGATCTTTATTCTTATCAATAAACATGCTTTTCCTTTATACGCTTCCACACATCTTTTGTTTTATGTGCGTTCTTAGACTTATCTAATGATCCTGAGCTTAAGTAAACTCCGCCCCAGATTCCATAGTCACTATTTGCAACACCTTCATCATGGCAAATTTTAATTACTGGGCAAGACAAGCAAGCCTCATCAATGTTTTTTGCTATGTTTATATCAGACTCATATTTATCAAAAAATAAATTAGTGTCCATCCCCTTGCATAGGGCAAGGTCATACCACTTTACATCTTCTTTATCTATACCTAAATCATTTAAAATGTTTGACATATTTTTTAGACAGCTTCCAGATTCCTTCTTGGCCTATAGAAAACTTTTCTACTTTGCCCCAAGCATTTTGTCTGTACATTCCATTGATAGATGTATAGCCGCCGTTATCTTTTTTCCATATAACAAGATCGTAGTTGTTCCAAAACGATTCCTGTGTTTTTGATTGAGATCTTTTGATAAAAATCTCAACGCCTTTCTCCGTTAAATACAACAAATTACTTTACCTTTTCTAGTACCCGAAGTCGGACTTGAACCGACATGCTATGAAGCAACAAATTTTAAGTCTGTCGTGTATACCGATTCCACCATTCGGGCATATGCTGGTCCACCAGGTCTCGATCCTGGGACATCCAAATTAACAGTTTGGCGCTCTACCAACTGAGCTATGGACCAATATGCACAAAACCACTGTACTAGATAATTATACCTTGTGTGCAGTGGCCGTGTCAATGATTGATTTGTGATATTTTTACGACATTAATCTTTTTAATTTCGTCATCTATGTTAAATATATCATGAATGTATTCGTTTGCATCTTCGGTGTTAAAGGCCTCTACTTCTACCTCTATATCCAATTTAATACGATATTTATTCATAATACAATTATAGCATTATTTAGAAGCTTTTTTATCTACTGCTAAGAAGGCAGCATTTATTTCTGCTACCGTCAATTTACCGTCGTCTAGGAAACCTCGTGCAAGCCTTTCAACTACGGTGGCAACGCCAAGAGTACCTGCTAATATAACTGCTTTGTATGTTTCAATTCCTACTATTGCTCCTGCTCCAATTACAGATAATCCAGATGCAGCAAATACTGCAATTATTCGCATTACAATATTATTAATGTTTGCAATTGCTCCTGAACCTACCTGTGTTGGCTCTTCAATATATGCCTTTGCCATTATTCTTCATCCCATTCTTTATTTCTAATTGGGTATGTAATTCCCCATGCAATTAATGTACCTACAATTGCATAACCTACTACTGTTTTTGCAGAACCATCAAGGACTACCCAGGCAATAAACATACCTAGAAGTGTCCAAAGTTGATCTATCATATCTTTGATTATTTTCTTTATCATGGTCTTCTTCTCCTTATTCCCTTGGAATCGCCAGAGGCTCCTCCACCACCTGATCCTCCAGAACTACTGCCCGTGGACCCTCCAGTGGTTCCTGTAGCGGCACCTACGGCATTTAATGCCGCACCTGTTGCTACAACTGTTGCTACAACCATCTCAGTTGCTTCTTTTCTTTCTTCATCAGTCATGTCAGCACCTATGCTTCCAATAGCAGCAAGTGCTGCTTGTGGATCTGTAAATATTGCCTCTACCAATGCTCCTGGATCTGTAACTAATTCAATATTTGCTGCTACCTCGGCAGTAATAATTAATACTTCGCCAGACTCTGATGTTCTAACTTCAATTGGAGTATCTGGTGGCAAATCTTTAAGTTCAACTCCAGCTGCTACAACTTCTGCTACTGAAATTGATTCTCCTGGGGCCAGGGTTTCTATTAATGCTGCTACTACAATATCCTTTTGCTCTTCAGTTAATTCTTCCCCAGACTCTACGGCTTTCTTTATTTCTTCAACAACCTTTTCTTCTTCTTCTTTAATTGCCGCTAACTCTTCTGCAATTTCCGCTTCTTCTTCTGCTATGGCTGCTTCTTTTTCTGCTAGAGCATTTGCTATTTCTTGCTCCATAGCCTCTTGCTCTGCAGCAGCTCTTTCTTCTTCTGCTTTAGCATTTGCTTCTTCTTGTGCTTTTGCTTCTTCTTGTGCAATACGATCTGCCTCTGCTTGGGCTGCTGCTTCACGCTCTGCCTCTAGTGCTGCTAGTTCTGCTGCTATACGATCAGCCTCAGCATTTGCATCTATCTCTGCTTGAATCCTTGCTGCTTCTTCAGCCATTGCTGCTTCTTCTGCTGCAACTTTAGCAGCGAGTTCTGCTGCTATTCTGTTTGCTTCTGCATTTGCAGCAGCGAGTTCTGCAAGCCTGTTTGCTTCCGCCTGTGCTGCTGCTGCTTGTTGTGCAATTAATGCTGCTGCTTCTGCTTGTATTCTTGCTGCTTCTGCTTGTTGTGCAGATAACTGGGCTGCTACCTGTGCTGCAATTTCTGCTTCAGTTGGTCCAGTTGGCGCAGTTGATATTGGCTCTGGTGCTGGTGTTTGTGTTGCAACAGGCGTAGGTGAAGGCTCTGGTGTTGGCGTAGGTGAAGGCTCTGGCGTTGGCGTAGGTGAAGGCTCTGGTGCTGGTGTAGGTGAAGGCTCTGGCGTTGGCGTAGGTGAAGGCTCTGGTGTTGGCGTAGGTGAAGGCTCTGGTGCTGGTGTAGGTGAAGGCTCTGGCGTTGGTGTAGGTGTTGGTGTAGGTGCTACATATGTAGACCCAGTAACAACATTTGAATTTGCAGAGTAAAGGGCAAATGTGTCGTTATCTGATCTAATATGAAATGACCATACTGTTCCTGCAGGACGAAGGCTGTCTAACAGGGAGTGATCAATTGTAATTGTTGTGTTTAAAGAATTTGGTCCGCCAACATTTCCAGTTGCAATTCCCCAGCCATTGCACCCAGAGCAATTAAAACTTATAGCATATCTTTCTGGCTGTGTGTTACCAGTATCTGGTGCTTGCCAGGATAGTACGGTTGATGTTTCATTGCTAGATATAGTTAAATTTCTTGGGGCTCCAATGGTTTTAATAACTGTTGGCGTGACAGATAAAGAGGCATTAGTAAATATAGTTCCGTAGCATCCAGCCCAGCCTATTCCGTCTGTTCCGCTTATTGTTATTGTTACATTTTCATTTGGAGATGTGGTTGTTACTGTTAGCGTTTTATTAATTCCACTAGTAGAATAGTTGCCGCCTGTTGAATTATTTTGATTAGAGTCTTGAAGTCTAATTGTTGCTTGTGCTCCAGGAACATCTGATCTGTTCCGAGCATTTACTGTAAATACTACAGATGAAGGTTGAGATATTACTACTACTTGTGTGACTGGCCTGTCTGTGCCGTATGACATAACTAAAGCATTTTCTTGCCAAACTCCAAGGCTTGGTCCAGCATCGGCGCAGGCATCATTACTATTTACAGCCCCAGTAATATTTGCTCCAGACCACCCTCCGCCAGTTGACGAGAAAGATCCGTTTATTAGTGTGTCTGCAGCATTAGCTTGGGAGGGACCAGCAAAAAGCCAACCTACTGAGAGTAGGAAGGCTGTAAATATTCTTAATTTCTTAGTCAACTAAGGAACCCCCAGGTAATGCAATATTTTTGCTTACCTGTTAATTATAGCAGAATGTTAATTTAAACTACTTAGGATTATCTGTTTTATAAAAGCCGTTACCTTTAAACTGTATTCCAAACGGAGTAAAAAATCTTGTCATTGATGACTCACATTCAACGCATGTATATCCTGGATCTTCATCTGAAATAGATCTGTGTACCGACATTAATGCGTGTGCATCATCGTATGAGCACTTGTATTCGTATACTGGCATAACCGTCCCTAAAGTGCCTACTAGTAAAAGGCACTAGTATATTGTACAATAGAAGTATGGAAAAAGTCAATGTAGATAAATATGTAATAATGATAAAAGATATTGTAAGCCAAGAAGAGGCCGACGTGCTTTTGGATATTGCAAAAAATGCTTCTGTTGATGAGTGGGATGCGTATAGAAAAAGCCTAGGCGATGATGCCAAATTAGTAAATGCTGCTTACGGAGACTGGACCAAGCAAATGCTTTGGCTTGAGCTTAACCCACATTTATTAGAAAAAGCAAAAATGATAATAGATAAAATTCATAGCCGTTGTATATATTTAATAAATGATCACTATCAAACCGACTACGTATTAGACCCCCTATACAATATATATAAGTTTAGAGATGGGGATTTTATGAAAGAGCATCACGATTCGGGGCTATCCCCTGATATTAAACTTGGTATTGTTTTATATCTTAACGATGACTTCGATGGCGGAGAGCTTTATTATCCTAAAGCAGGTTTAGAGATTAAACCAATTGCAAAATCTATTGTAGTTCACCCCGCTGGAATGATGTACAGGCACGGTGTAAAAGAAGTAAAAAATGGTGAAAGGTTTAGTTTAGCTGGATTTGCTAGACTTAATTATTCCCAAAAATAATTCTCTGGCATAACAAAAGGTCTTTTAGAGTGTGTGCCTTTTTCGTTTGCGGCCTGTGGTCTGTGTATACTATCTTTAAATTGATAAGACAATACTATTCCAGCTCTAGGGCTAATATGATTTACAGCATGCTGTACGCCAGTAGGAACTACTATGACATCTCCTGGCTCCATGTTATATACAAATGATGGCTCAGTATCTTCTGAATTAATTCTTGTTTCCCAAACCGTAGGTCCTTGACATTGCCAATGTACATTTACCCAATCATCTGCGTGTGATGGAACATTTGGCTCATTTGAATTAAAATTAATAAATGAAGTTCCGCCCCAGGCATTTTCTTCATATATGATATCAAATAAATTCTTAAGCTCAAGTATCTCTGGGAAAAAATTTCTAGATTTTCCTGGCTCATTGATAACATCTCTTACTTGATAGTAAAAGTTATGCTTTTGTAACACACCGTTTAATATCTTATATTCTGGCGCAGTGTTCATTGCCTTTATTGCTGGGCCTTTATTTACTTGATAATTAAAATGATTTAAAAATTGATCCCAAGATGGGGTAACAGGTATTAAATTTTTAAAAAATGCAGGAACGCCATCTTTTGTAGACTGCTCTACTATTGCTTTTACTTCTGTTAGCTTCATTTCTTTTTAGATCTAGCTTTCGCAAGTGCTTCAAAGTCCTTTACCTTGGTATCCCCCAGGTATCCCCAAGCATATCCATCAGCAATCATTTGTTCATTGACTGATACTTTAGATCCATCTAGGAATAGCCATCCAAGGATACGCCCGTATTTTTCTGATGAGTCCATCTTCTCTGTCTTAATAACAACATCTTTGGCGTCTTTAATCTTAGACTTTACATACTCTTTAGCTTCAAGTCCCAAAACCTTTTCGGCTTTATTGGTTGTTCTACTTTCTGGAGTATCAATTCCAGCTAGTCTGACTCTTGAGCTAAATGATATGTCAAAACCTAGATCAATCTCTACGTCTATTGTATCTCCGTCTACTACGTTAGTCACTTTCTTAACATGGTATTCGTACATTACTTTTTCTTTACTGCCGCCTTCTTTACAGGGGCCGCCTTCTTTGTTGGTGCAGACTTCTTTACCGCAGCTGCCTTTGGCGCTGGTGCATCCCAGTCTGGACGAGCAACTGACATTACAAGACTATACGCTCTCTTCTTTAGGAATACGCCGTCTCCGTTTGCTTGTGATCCCTTTGAGCTTCCGCTAGTGTTTCCTTCGTAGCAGTGCAAATTTTTTCCATCATTTTTTACAACAATTCCAACGTGTTCTGTATCGGTTGGTGTCTTATCAAAGTTAAAGAATACAACATCTCCTGCTTGTGCTTGTCCAATTGGAACAATTCTCTTGTTCTTTGCAAACCATTGTGCTCCTGCATCGCATGATGCAAAGCCTTTCTTTGTTGAAGCGGCAACTAGGTGAACTAATCCTGCATCATCAAAGCATCCTGAAACGAACATTGCACACCAAGGTTGGTGATTCATTCCGTATCTCTTTCCAAAAACTGTATCGTTATTTGGTCCTTCTGCATATCCCTCATCAGCATACTTCTTTGCTGCTGCTACGACCTTTGCGGCCAGTGGGTGTGTGGTTTGTGCCATTTTATTTCTCCTATTATCTACTTAGATTATTAACATGTAGTATTGATATATGCTCTACATTAACATGTTTTGGTACTGTTATTGACCATTTAATTGCATCGGCAACATCTTCTGGAGTTAAAGAATTAATTCCCCCACGATCACCTCTGCTATCAATATTTCCTGGTGCTATTTCTGTAACTCTTATGTTACTTTGAAATAATTCAAATCTTAAAATTTCGGCAAGGGCTACCTCTGCATGTTTTGCAACAGTATAGCTACTTCCTCCACGATATACGTAATGACCCGCCATAGAAGTTATGAGGACAACATTTCCTCCGCCATTGCTAATCATAATTGGAGCAATTTGTTTTGTAAGATTTACTGCACCAATTACATTTAGGTCAAAAGCTTTTGTCCAGTTTTCAATATCATCATCGAGTATGCTATTTGGAAGATTAAATCCTCCGCCTGCATTGTTTACAAGTGCTACTATATTTCTTCCAGCCAAGTTCTGGCAAAAATCATATACCTGATCTGCTTTTGTTATGTCTACTGCATAGACTTCAATATTTTCATTTTTAATGGTATTAAGCTGATCGATATCTCTAGCAATTCCTATTACATGATATCCGCTTTCAGATAAAAGCTTAGCGGTTGACTTTCCAACACCGTAGGACGCACCTGTTACAATAACTATAGGGTTTTCATTTTCCATTATTTTAGTATACCATTTCTATTTTTGTGCTTTGGGTACAGGAATCGGACCTATATTGTCCGTTTCGGAAACGGGTGTCCGACCATTAGACGAACCCAAATTACATTATAAGTATAACATACTGCTAAATAAAATGGTACCCCTGGCTGGGATCGAACCAGCGACCTACAGATTAGAAGTCTGTTGCTCTTCCGCTGAGCTACAAAGGTATATCATGATTATAGTATTTACTTTAAATATTGTCTATAGCAAATAGATCTGAATAGTGTGCATGAGCATGTGAACCCATATGCTCTTGAGGATCTGTGCCAACCTTGAAAAATCTTGGGTCTAAATTCTCAATATCTCTATGGCATTCATTGTAATTATTATCGTAGTCTGGCTTACTATTTACATAATTTTTAAATCCATAATTATGTTTATCAAAATGAATATTCAATTCGTTATGCCAGCTAGACCATTTAAAATCTATATCTGTCTGTAAAACATATTGCTCCAGCATTTTTATAGCAATTAAATTTGATCTAAATGGTACCGATGTAGGCATAATTTTTTCAATAGCAATAGGCAGCTTTTCATATTTTGCCATAGATCTATCCGCATCTGAAACGGTATTTAAAAACTCTCCTATCTTTCCTTGAGAATTTTGTATAAATGTATTTTCATTTGCTGCCTTAATAAACTTAAACCTTAAAAAGTCTGGCAACAAAAGTCTTAGATATTTTGGGTGACCGTACGACTCAAAGTATTTAAATACATCTTCTACCATTGCAATTGTGCTGTTTCCTGGGTATGAAAGATTATTGTAAGACATGTTATTGTTTTTGGCTAACAGGTGAGTCCATGTCAACTCCTCTGGGACTCCGACTCCAAATGATTGGGAGCACCCAGATGTAAGTAGTTCTGATGACCCAAGCTCTGGTCCTCTGTATCCATGAGAATTAACAGAGTAGTCTACCTTTATCTTGCCCTTGTATGTAAATTTTTTATAAGGCGCACCTAAGAATAGCTCTTTAACCATATTATTTTCTCTATACTGAGAGGTAATCAAATCTTCATATAGATCATTTTCTTGCGCCTCAGATGTCAATATGCCAAAAAAATCTAGCGGGTATTTATCTTTGTCCCAAACTAATCTTTTCATTTAATCTCCTATGTGTGCCAGGTAGGACTTGAACCTACGATTACCGAATTATGAGTTCGGGGCTTTAACCAACTAAGCTACTGGCACCTAGTTGAATTATACTTTTATTATTTAATATCGTCAATAGATAGTTCGTTAGCCAAATAGTTTACGATTGGTTCGTAGTATTCTTGTTTCATATGATCATTTAACAATATATTGATTGGCTTTTTTGGCTGCTTGTATGGCTCTATCATATCGTCACCCAGGATGTTTCTTGTATTTATAGGCTCAGGAAGACCACGCTCTAAGCATTGTTTTTTTAGTTCATCTATAAACAACAGATGCTGTTCATGCCTCCGCTCAAATTCAATATCTGGATCACTTCTATTTTCTACCCATCCATTTGTAATAAAACAAATAAATTGAGGCAATGGCTCCATGAATACAACTTCACATTTATTAAATTTCTTTAACACATTATCAATGTATTTCGAAACAACTTCTTTTGCTCCAAGGTAGCCTGGCAAATCTGTCTGTGGGAGCCAGTTTCTTATGTCTATGTAGCCTAGCCATGGGACAACTATCCTGCCTGCCTCATTCCATTCATCTAGCTGTCTCTTTTGTGTACCGCTTGCAAAATTTTCAAAATCAAAGTTTAGCGCAGACCTCCCTGGATGTGATGACATCCATAGCTGGAGGCCTTTATCTTCATGAGTTTTTAAATAATCTTTTAGCCATATGTCCCTACCATCTTCAACAATATGAGTCACATAATTTTGTTCTGAATATTGATAGTCTAGCTTTCTATTTTGTAGAAAAAAAATATCAGGAACACAGTTTCCTATTTTAGATGTATGAGAGTCTCCTATTACTAATATCTTTTTCATATTTATCTAATTACCTTTGTGTTATACATAGATTCCCAATCTTTAATATCATTTTCATCGTTAAGTAGTGGCTGACCTTTTATATTTAGGCTTGTATTTAAAAGAACTGGAACCCCAGTCTGCAGATAGAATTTATTTAAAACTCTCCAAAGGCCTCTGTGCTGATCCTTATTTACAGTTTGAACTCTTGATGTGCCATCTATATGAACAACAGAAGGAATCTTTTCTGGCTGCAAACACTTTACAGTGTATTGCATGTAAGGAGATGTAAAGTCCATTTCAAACCATTTAGACGCACACTCTTCCATAACAACTGGTGCAAACGGCCTAAACAGCTCACGCTGTTTGATATTGTTTACTTTATCCTTAATGCTTCTATCTCTTGGATCCGCTAGTATACTTCTGTTTCCTAATGCTCTGGGTCCATATTCAGCTCTTCCACTTGCAACTGCTACAATTCCATCTTTAAGTATGCCGTCAATTATTTTTTGAACTGGATATTCCCCGCCAAGATCGTGGCCAAGGTAAGGATCTTTCCATTCAATATGTTTTCCATACATTGCTGCTGCTGCTCCTAACGAGCTTCCAGCATCCCCAGGGTTTGGCATAATCCAAATCATATCAAAGATTTTCCATAGCAGAGTATTTGCTGAAGAGTTTAGAGCGCATCCACCCATGAACACCAAGTTATTTTTGCCAGTTAGCGACTTTGCCATACGCATAAAATCGTTAAGTCTTTGTTCGTAAACTATTTGTGCTGCGGCTGCAATGTCAAACTTATCTTCTTCTGAAACCCAGCCCCAATCTGTGATTCCTTTATGAAAATTATATTTTTGGCTAGTATATGAAGGGAAATAGTCGTTAACCTTTTTATAGTATTTGGTCCAATCTCCGTATGCGGCCATGCCCATCATAATATATTCTTCCTGGTTTGGCATTAGCCCTATTAGCTGAGTAAATGCCGAATAGAATAATCCAAAACTAACTGGGTAGTTTTGCTTATACTTTAGTTTAATCTTATCACTTTCGCCAGTCCATATTGTAGAAGTGTTATATTCTCCTATGGCATCTAGAACCACTATAGCGGCATCGTTAAATGAACTCGTGTAATATCCTGCTGATGCATGGGAGTAGTGGTGGCCAAATGATTTACGGGGTATCCCGTCGATCTTAAACCTTGGGTTCCATTCACCTGAACCACCTCTTACAAGCAGCCTAGAGGCCTTCAGAAGGGGTTTCTCGTAGTAGGCTACAGCATCAGGTAGGCCGTAAGACAAAGCATCATTAACTAAACTATCATTGATATACCAATCATTTTTTTGCTTGCTATATCTCTCTGCATGACCTGCAAATAATACCTTTCCGTCCTCTATTAAAGACACGGAGGCATCATGAGATGTCTCATTAATTCCTAATATTCTCATTAGTATATAAACCTATTCTTTTTTTTCTTTTTAAATTTTTGAATTATTTTATATATGTAATATTTAATTACTATCACGATTTAGGACTCCTTTTAAGTAATTTAAAAAAGTTTCAGCGTAATGCAGATGTCTATGATGACCAAAATGTGAGTGTTCTATACCTTTTTCTCTATCAAGAGCTACGTGAAAACTTGTGCTGTTGTTTTTATCTTCGTGACAATTTATTTTATTTTTTGTTTCTGGATCATGCAGGATGTCCAAATCTCCAGAGACAGACCAATTTTCTGGGCTACAGCTAATATAATTTTCAAAGTTTATTTTTTTAATAAGCTCATTAGTAGTAGTATCCCATGTGCTCCAAACAAAATCTATACCAGCTGCCTTACAATAAAGAGACAGCATATCTATATACTGAGCGGCGTACATGTGTGAAATTTCTTCAGTAATAACATCATTTGCGATCAGAGGTCTCTTATATATTCCTTTTGGGTTTTGTTCTGCAGAAACTGTTGTACTATTTTTAATCATAAAATTCATATACTCTTTAGTTCTAAAATCATTTTCAGATTGAGTATTTGCCCATACAAAAGTCTTTTCATCATAAGAATCAAAAAATGATTGTGACGCAAGCAAAGCTTGATTATTAAATGTAAGGAATCTATTAAAGTCTGGGAACAATGCTACTATTTTTTTAGGGTTTCCAAATTCATTTATATAAGAAAAAATTTTACTTATCTGTCCAGGGATGCTGTCACCGTATCTTGCAACAGAGTTATACTCTACATGCAAATTATTACTTAATATGTAAGGCATTGTTTCTTCTATTGGTAGCCCTAGTCCTGAAGCTACTGAGCATCCAGCAAATAATAGATCTATATCTTTTTTAAATTTAGGTGATCTAAATCCATACTCGTTATATTCGCATATGGAGCCGAACTCCATCCTCTTCCATCCACCGTTCTTTATAAGATTTAATTTATTCTTATATATATCAGACTCTATCCCTGGATAGTAGTATACAGACTTTGATGCCTTTTCATTAACAATTGATTCGGCAAGGCTGCTTGAAGTAAATTTAGCTTTCATTTTTGGATATACCAGATTCTACAATCTGCTGAACATACTCTGAAAAATGTTTTCTAATTGCTCCCATGGGTCTTGATCCAAATGCCTCCCATAATCTTTTATACTCTATTATATTTTGTAGTGTAGTTGGGCAAACCACAATACCATTGTATGATTTCATTACAATTGGAAGAGGTACGTGTTTACTGCAACACTTACATTCTTTGGCTAGCTCTTGATATTCGCTCATATTATTTGCATCCTGTCCATTGCTTCTCTTAAGTCCTGGGGCATTCTTGGTGCCCTGATCAGATTATAGGATGTTGTATCTGGGTCATCCTTGTCCCCAAAGTCATTGTCATAGCTCATTGATTCATAAGTATGTACATTTATTTCTTGATTATTATCAAATCTAGTTCTACTAATTGAATTAAATATAGCTCCACAAGTAGCATCCGCCAAGTCTTTTGACCCCTTTCTAGGGTGGTCAACCTTGTCTCTCATGATTCTAAGTTGACATAGTTCATCTATAAGCAATGGTATGTGCGGCCCTATTAGTCTTTCTTCCGCCACAATCATTGCCATATCATCATAGTGTTTTTTAGCGACAGACAGAATCTCTGTATTGATGCCATATTGTTTTAGTTGTTGCATCATATCATGAGAGTTCCATCTGTCAAAAGTACATATTGCTATATTAAAGCCTCTAGTTTTAAGAGAAAGAATGTAGTCTTTAACTTCTGTAAAGTCAACAGACTTGTCTGGTGTAGGAGTCCAATATCTAACTGCGTCTATCTCTACAATAGGGGCGGGCTGTGAGTATGTATCTGTTACCTTTACGTTAACCCATTTGTTTACATGAGCCATCGTTACTGCACAATGGTCATGCTTCTGTGCCAAGTCTACGTGTATATAATATTTTTTATCTGGGTCTGGCAAAAACCACTCTTCAAGTCTGCCGAAGTTGTCTACGGCAATTGCTCCCACATTAAATGCTTTTTCTACTTTTTCTCTTGACTTAAAGAATGCGTCAATTGCGTCTGGTGGCATGCAAGCAAATCTTGAAAGAGCATCTGTTGGGTTTGTATAGAAGGCTGTTTTAAAATCGTCAATTTTTCTAACTGGATTAACTTCCCAAGTTGGGCGTTTAAGAGCATAAACTTTAGGTATTTTGTAAGATACAATATGATCTTCTTCCCATTGAATCTCAAACTCATTACCTTCAGTTCCATCTGGTAACTCCTCATACATCTTAAATTTGTGATCTCTAATTACAGTTTCTTTTTCTCCAATTACAGCGTCGTACCTTTGCTGAATATAGTCATTTTTAAATCTAGGGAACGATAGCAAAATAACCTTTCCAAAGTCTGGGAAACGTGAGTCTACTGATGCCCTATACATATCATACACCGCACTACCTGTTTTTGCTTGATCGTGGCCCGTCGTATTTTCAATTGCAAAGCCAGAAATTTCATCAAGAATAACAACAATAACGTTATATCCTTCCCAGGCTTCTCTTTCTGAGTGACCTGAGTGTACTGTTATTGCTTTACTGAATTGAATTTCAGAAGCCTTTGAATAATATTTCCCTATAAACCATGGAGACTTATCTATTCTACTTTTAAATCCTTTAAAGAATACATTGTTTGCCTGTTGTGAGTTAATAGCAATATTAATAATATCAATAGAATCTCCTGGGGGCTTTCCATAATATGTTGCTGGGTCTTTTAAACACAATAGTAAATATACTATATATGCAACTGCAATTGTTGAGCAGTAATCTTTTCCTGAACCTTTGCCAAGTTGTGCAACTACTTCATTTGCTGTCTGCTTAAATCTTATTGCACCTTCGTCTTCTCCAAACAACTTCTTTAGTGTTGACTCTTTGTATATCTGAGAGCTTTTTTCAATCAGAAGGTACTGGTATTCTGAAAGAGGTGGTAGTCCTAGATAGTTTGGATCGTTAACAAATGTTCTAAGATCAACAGGCTTTTCTTCAAACTCTTCGCCATCTAAAATATCAATTAAATCTGAAAAATCAAACGACATCAGCGTCCTCAATTACAATTGCTTCAACAATTCCTGTAATCTGAGAAAGTCTTTTTGCAACATCCATTTTGCATTTAGGACAAGATGCGGTTACTTCTTTTAATATGCCAACCAAGATCTCCTGCTTACGCTCTGTCTCTGCAATCTGAGATGCTATCTGAGTGTTTTCTAACACGCCGATTGACTGTAGCATTGCTATTCTTTTTGTTTCTATATCTGCGATTAACTTTAAAGCTCCTGCCTTTACGCTTAGCTGGCCCTGTGTGTCTGCATCTTCTACCGTTTTCCAAGCTTCTTTTATCAGCATTGCGTAGTGCTGGTCTGCGCCAGATATGGCCTCTCTTGCACGGTCACGAATATTGCTGTCGTTATGAACAACAGACTTCCATTCATCAACGTACTCTAAAACTTCTTTGCGTGAGAATCCTGTAAGCGTGGCTATCTGAGTTGCTGAATTGCCCTTTAAAAGCTCTTCCACAACCCTATTCATGCGATCAAAATGTACTGCTGGCTCTATTTCGCTCATATATAAATTATACCATGTTTTAGTTGACTAAGACTTATTGGCAATTTTTAAAAGAATTAGGTATCCTATTAGATCATCAATATCATTGTCTCCAGGGAAAGCCTGATCATTCTGAATTCTATTTAACTTGTCATCAATACGGACTCTAATTTGTTCCTTTGAATCCGCCTTTGAAAATATACGAATTGGATCTAGCGCTGAGTTCCCATACGACACATTCTTTTTAATTAGCATCTCTGCCATCTCTAAACACTCAACAATAATTTTTTGTCCTGATGGTGCATCTGTTGCAATTAATTGAAGGTCGGTTATCCACGCCTGGTACCCGCCCGATTTATTTGGGTAGTCACTCATTTTTTTCTTAGCAGTCCAAACTCTTGTAAATATCTCTGTATAGTCATAGCAGAGACACCGCACTCTTTACCTATTTCTGTAACTGTTTTCTTTTGTACTATGTACCTTCTGTAAAGCCAATCTTTACTCTGATAAAGTTTCATCGCTTAGTAAGCACCTGGTTACTATAATGTGCAATACCAAAACTATCTGCAACGTCAAAATCCACAATTTCTAAACCATATTTCTTATTAAAGTAATCAGCAGTTCTTTGCTTCCTCATATTACGTAATTGATTCTTATACCATGAATCTGCATAGCCTGGGTTTGCCAACCTTATTCCAGACTTCTCATCCTTTGTCGGATTCTTGTTGCCAATGTACGCCTGCCACGAGGATGGGCTAATAGTAATAACCTTAGCGCCAGTAGACATGAGCTCAGCAATAACAACTCCATAGACATAAGACAATTTTATCACAGCATCTGGTGATCTGACAAGTATGGCTCCTTCTACGGCAATATAATCACTCTTAAGTTCATCTAACATCATTGCCATTTTATTTTTTGCATCATGAATTTTTTCATAAATGTCTTCTCCGACAAGATTGATCTTTCCCCATTTTAAAGGGACATCATCTTCCATTAAGCAAAAAGCTATAGAGTTTGTTGAGGCGTCTATACCTAACACTCTATTGGCTTTAGTTTTAACTAGGCTAGCTAATTTCATTTATAATTTCCGAGATCATCTTTTTAGCCTTAGCATAATTAGTTTTTGAACAAGAAGAGCATATATTTTCTGTGTTATATCTACTTAGCTCAGACTTGCATTTTTTGCAATTTCTCAGGGCTCCTTTTTTAATTGCTTTCTTTTCATAATATTTATCCATGATCCTCTTGTTTGTTGCAATTCTGCAACACTCATCAGAGCAATATTTTTGATTATGTGTTCTCGAAACAAACTCAGACATGCATTCTTTATTTGCACATATCACAGAATAAAGTCCTCGTATAACTCTATTTGAACTGTACCTGTTGGGCCAGACTTATCGTAGCATTGTTTTTTTACTGGGCAATAAGTGCAGGGCATTTTTGATTTAGTTGCGCCTGCTGGCCTCATTGGAAGATCTCCATTTTTAAAGTTATCGTAAACCTCTTGCATCCATAAGAAGGCATTTTCAATCAGGGCTTTATTCTTTTCATTCATTGAGATTGGAATGATAAGTATCTCTTGAGTATTTTTATTTTCGTACAGGAAGAATCCTTCTTTAGCATTTTTTAATTTCATGTATGTTAAAAGCTGAAGCATGTGATTTGAAGAAGACTTCATTTCTGATTGTCTTGTATCCCAAACCTCTTGCTTTGCTGTTTTAATTTCACCAATTACTGTCTCGCCATCATACTCCATAATAAGATCTATGAAGCCTCTGATTGGCGGATACTCATTAACAATCTCTTCTTCTTCCGCTTTCCACTGAGGCATGGTAGAAATAAGCTTCTGTAGTCTTTCATGCGCCTGAGTTCCCTGTGCCATATTAGCAATTGCAACTGCATCGTTATCATCAATAAAAACTGCGCCAGAAAAAGCCATATACCAATATCTAGGACACTTACCATGACCGTAACCCAATGAACTTGGACTGAATGACTTCTTAGTCATCTCTCCGTCTGCTCGTTTAGTATTGCGATATGACTCATCAAGAAGTTGAGCAAACAACTCTGGATCAAAAAACTTACCAGTATGTTTTTTAAACTTAAGGTTCTTTACAATATCTCTAGCCATTAGCAAACCTAAAAACTAAATCAGCGCCGAGCCAAATGCCAATGATCCCCATAACTGCAGGAAAATATGGTGGTGCTGGAACTGGCAATTTAAATGCTGCAAATATTCCGCCTAGGATAGCTCCTGTCAACGTACAAAGAAGTATGTCTTTAATCATTATGAGTTATACCTTACTACATACTTAAGTGCATCTACAAGTTTGTCTATGGACTCCTTTACTGAATAGTAAACGTTTTTCTTGTTGTTATTAATAGTTCCCGCTTTGTCCTTTGCAATAGTAGAATATACAGAGGCCATCACTGCAAACTTGGTAGACATTGCTTGAAGCTCCATGATTAGCATGGGGGCTTTTGCGGAAGGAACTTCAGGGTTCATTAGTATCTTAACAACAATGGCCAAAGCCTTATCTAAGTGTTCGTCTTTCATGTACTCATGAAGGTCATTGAACTCTGTTATATCGCTGATTAGCTGAAGAGTGTTCTTATCTTCTGTCATTTTTAATCCTCTTGTCCCATTTGTCTATAAATAATCCTAGCGGATAACCCACAGAGAATCCTATCATAATCCCGAAGATTAATCTAGTCACTGGTTTCTACCGTCTACATAAATATGATTTTCTTTAGCCACTTCAATTTTAATAGAAGGATTTACATCATGCCATTTTGTTCCTTCAATTCTAACTTCACGATCATATATTCCAGTAGAGACCTTTTCTTGAACGTCAGCATCTACAATGCGAAGCCACTCTTCTTCTCCGTATTTTTCAATGCCATCTGCCCATTCTTTTGATCCTGGGTAATCCCATTGTGCAAAAACTCTAACAAAAACTTTTTTGTTTCCTTCAGTAACAGCTTTTGCCGAATGAAAATATGGCATGCCAGATGGGAAAACAGTGACATCTCCAACTCCTGGTTTGTAAGTAACGACCTTTGGCACTTCGTCAATTTCGTTTAAGAACTCAACTTCTCCTCCTGTATAATCATCGTTTACATAAATGGTGATTGTTATAATCTGTTGTGCTCTTGGCTGACCAACTCTATGCTTATGTGCATCTGTATGAAATGTAATTGCAAGATTTTTTTCGGCATGTATATCATGCTTTAAAACTTCTATGACAGAGTAATGCATTCTTCCAGCACCCGCTTCATTTAGCTTCCAGTTGTCGATATACTCTGGCCAATATCCAGACTCTGACCATTCATTTATATAGTCTTTAAAAACTACAGCGAATATGTCATAAAGCTTTTCTCTAAAGCTATATAAAAATTCAAGATTATCATCACCAATATCTGTTGGCTTTTGCTTAGAGTTAAAAAATGTCTTTTTGCCAAAGGTGTGCCACGGAACCCACTCATTTATTGGAGAGATGTCTGCCATTTCTTTTGGCAAGACTCCGTGGTTATCACCTCTTGTAGAAAGCTCTTCGTGTGTTATTTCAAATTGGCTTGTATCATTTTCATAGAGATCCATTAAACTATAAAATCTCTTTAGATCTTCCTTGTCAAACATGTCTCTATATATAACAACCTGTGGCATTACTTCGTACTTATTCATGATTTTCCTCCCAGAAATGTATTAGATCTTCTAATACTGCCCACTCAATAATTCCAAGTCTTACCTTAGAATCTTTTCCTATAATAATCTTTAATGCTGGATGCATATCCCTGTTTACTTTAAATGTGTCCGTACAAATTTTTGCCCAGTTATCTTTATTTAAAGTAAAGGATGTACCTGCTTCTTTGTAATCCACAAGGAATTGATTCCATTGTGCATCACCCTTTTGATAATCGCCTCTGCCTGAATTTTTTTGCGCTTTAGCGCCGTCTCTTTTTACTTCTGCTCTTTCTGACATCATCCGACCTTGTGTCTTGTTTCGTGACCGTCTTTGCATTTCCAATACATCTCCATGCTTTGATTGTTAAATTCATAAGATTCTACATAAAGATCGCATTTTGAACAAGGCCTAATGCTCTCTATAATTTCAATGCTACCGTCAATGACAGGAGTATCTAAATTTACTTTATTTAAAAACTCATCAAGATTTGGCATCAATGTCCTTTATAAGACCATCAACAACTTTAGGGTTGCCTCTTAGATAAGCTACGGCTTTAGCACGTCCCTGAAGTCTTTCTCCATTAACAGTATACCAAGCTCCACCTTTTTCCACTGCCCCGACCATCTCTGCAACGTCAAGAGTTTCTCCTACTGAATCAACGCCTAAAGATTCTCCTTGATAGTAGAAGTCGTATTGTCCTGAAAGGTTAGGGGGGCCGAGCTTGTTGTAATCAATAATCCAATTGACTGGCCTGCCAACTCTTTGTTCAATAATTTTGTCACCAACTTTAATGCCTGCCTTAATCGCATTTGCTTCAGCCTCTGAGGACCAAAGCTTAATAACTGTTGAAGAAAAGAATTTGACTGCCATTCCCCCTGTTGGGATATGGGAAGCATGCATAGATCCAAATTGATTTCTTTGCTGTGAGATGAGAACCAGTAATGTGTTTTTATTTGCATAGTTTAACATTTTGACTGCGTGAGTCATATCCTTTGCTTCGGCGCCGATTTGCTTTGTGTCTTGCAAATCCTTCATTTCATTTCCATCTTTTTCAAAATAAATTGCTGGCAATAATGCTGAAATAGAATCTACAACAATAATATCTACGCCCGCATCCATTAATTTTGTAGCAACATCCACCATGTCATTGACGGTTTTTGCTGGAGAGTAAATAAGAGAAGAGGAATCTACTCCCAACTGTTCAGCCCATGATTGATCATAAGATGCTTCTGCATCAATCCAAGCGCATGTCTTTCCTTCTTTTTGTGCAAGAGCAATCATCTGTAAACAAAATGAAGATTTGCCTGCAGACTTATTTCCCCAAACAAGGGCCTGTCTGCCGTAGCCTAATCCACCTCTTAATGCCATGTTAAGGCCAATACTTGGTGTCTTTTGTTTTTCAACCTTTACATCTTGTGCTGCTTTTACTCTTGCTCTTGTTTTTGGATCTAATCCTGCTAGGATGTCATCAATCGCTATAGTCATTTTTTTCTCTCTCTTTGATACAATTATATCATTAAAATAAATTGCCGTGAAGTGCTGGTCGGTCCTTATTTATTTCTATTTTATTAAATAAAACTTCATCTAAACTATGAGTTACAAAGCCAGCATTTCGCATAGATGCATACAAATCAAGAGTTCTAATTATAATGTCAACCATTTCTTCAACAATCTGCTCAGACCCTTTATTTTTTCTAATCGCTTCAAGGACTTCAGTTACTTCAGAATGAACCAATGCAAGCTTATTGCCAAAGACATCAAAGTTTTTTGGGTTATTCCAAAAACCTTTTTCAATTGCCGTTTCGTGAAGTAGTGCTGATAAAACATCTAGCCCATAGTCTGTTACAAGCTCTACGTCATTACTCGAAGTCTGTAATGAGCTGGTCGTTATTTGTCCCTGATTCATCTTTTCCTTTTAACTTAAACTTAAATGATTGATTCTCTGAGTCGTAATCAACTTGAAGCTCTTTATCAATTGTTGCTGCGTTAATAAATAAATCGCTAGGTATTGTAATTTCATTTTGCATTTCTAATATTGCAACTAATATCTTTGATACATTTAATGATGCAAAAATATCTTGTTCTTGTGTCATTCTTCCTCCTTAAGGAATTTTATGCCATAGACATTCCATGGCCTTCTTATTGAAAAGAAGCCTACAGTTTCATTATTATTCTGTGTATGAAGACCTTCTTCATAACTTACAATTCTCATTGATACCTTGTCTGTCTTGGCGTTGTAATAAACATTAACGTGTCCGCCAATATCTTTGATGTAGTCATGAAAGTCTGGATCATATGGGTTTACAGATGTGTCATTAGGTGGCATGTCGTATTTGTTTAAATGAATTAAATCTTTTCTATCAAAAACAAACTCGCCAAGATTCTCAAATAAAAGAGTTAAAAGAACTGAAGAGTTTAACCTATTAAACATTTCAGTAACCTGACTATTTCTTCTATCAGTTTCTTCTGCAGTTAATGTCCTGCCATCATCGTGATAGTCAGTAGGCGTCCAATTTTTTTCCATATCATCGTCTCCTAGGAATGTGCATAGTCATTCCATCTTGATCTTAGGCAAACGTATCCAATGCTGTTGCCAACTCCCACAAGTGCCTCTGCTTCTTCTCGTGACATAAGATTAAATGTAAACACCTTTTCTTGAGAGTCATAATCAATCTGTGCGTATCCACCAGACTCTTTTATGTAGTCCATATAGGTGTCCATGTAGGTATCTATGGCATTAAAGTCTTGTAAGTCCTCTGGCTTGTGATAATTTGTTATGTTATCAAGCTCTTCTTTTGTAATAGAAACTGGGCCGACTGATTTTAAAACTGCTGTCAGCAAATTGGAAGCATTAAATCTTTTTACTAGCACCTCTAATGATGGCGGTTCTTCTGTCATTTTATTTCCTTTATATTCAAGGTTCCATCATCCAATTTGGCTAATGTAACTTTACATTTCATTCCCTCACGCATCTTAGCAAGAGTCATTTTGTACATTGCTGGGAAAGCAATTGCTCTAGTTAAAACTTTATTCTTATCTGATAGAACTATGTGGCTCATCTGTTTTCCTGCCTTAGTTGTATATGGGGTAAAGTTTACCACAACATACTCGTCTTCTTCAAGGTCGTACGACTTAGCATATAGATAGTCGACAAATAAATCATTTGATTTTGGATCTATATCGCTTACCTTGACATACCTTGCAATACGATTATCTCCAACAAGGATAAAGTACATTTGATTTGTTTCAATTTGAGTCTGCTCTGTATGGAATAGCCCTACTGTTCCAGTCTCATCTACCAGTTCAACTCTGGCCCAACCATTACCTCGTTTAATTGATTTAACCATTCCAAACATAACAAATGATCCTAGGTCGTCAAAGTCTTCAATAGGTCTAGCCTGTGCTTTAATCCTAGGTGGTATCCCTTCTAAATTAAAACTTGGAATGCTTAGGTATTCGTAGTAATTGTCTTTTTCATTTCCCTGCCTTTTGTTATCAGGGAACGCAGCACCGCCGATGGCGTTAAGAGCAGCAACAGCACGGCTATTAATGCCAGAACCTTTCTTTGATGCCTTCTCAATAAAATCAGCATAATCACTGTAAGGTCTTCTTTCTATGATCTTGTTTGCAATACTATCTGAAATAAACTTTACTTCAGCTAGCCCAAATCTAATAGAATCTTTTTGTAATGAAAAGTATAGCCCTGATTCATTAATGTGTGGGAGCAATACCTTAAGGCCTAATCTTTTTGCCTCAATTAAATACTCTGTTCTGGCGTCTTTGTCATTTTCATTTTTAAGAATTGAAAACATGAACTCAAGCGGATAATAAAACTTAAGCCAAGCAGTATAGTAACTAAGCATAGAGTAAGCAACAGCATGGGAGCGGTTAAAAGAATAACCAGCATGCGCTTCAAAATCGTGCCACAACGCTTCGGCTTTTTTCTTAGTAATGTGTTTTGAAGCCCCAGTAACAAACTTATCTTTGAACTGGTCAAATTCTTTTGCATCTTTTTTCTTTCCAATAATCTTGCGGACCTTATCAGCCTCTGCCCAAGTCATACCGCCAAGGTGTACACATGCCTGCATAACCTGCTCTTGATATATAATAACACCATATGTATTCTCGGTAAAAGGCTTCATGATTGTGTGCATGTAGTCTACGGCTTCATTGCCATTCTTACGATTAATGTATGCCGCTCCTACTGTATTCATTGCACCAGGTCGTACGAGGGCATTAGAGGCAGCAAGATCTTCAAATTTATCTATGCCCATTTTAATCAAAAGGTTTGTGTAGGGTGTTGCTTCTGCTTGGAACACACCCTTTGTATAACCATCATTCAGCATCTTATACACATCGGCGTCATCCATAGCCATTTCAGAAAGATTTATTGTATTGCCATGTCTGTCCTTAATTGACTTAAGAGTGTCAGAGATCACAGATAAAGTCTTAAGACCTAGCGCATCTAGCTTAATAAGACCTATATCTGCAACCGTATCCATATCGTATGCGACGACTGGAATTCTTCCTGATACCTTATCTTGGGAGTCTTCACGAGATTCTACTGGTGCAAACTTTCTTAAATCATCTTTTGCAACCACTACTCCAGCGGCGTGTACTCCAACAGATCTGATTCTTCCACGTAGTCTATCGGCAAGCCAAACAACTTCTGGGTATCTCAATCTAAATTCTTTTGTATTTGGCGAATCAATAAAGTCTTCAAATGTATCTACCGATTTTAATGCACGGTTAACTTCTTGAAGAGGAACCATAAATACACGAGCAGCATCTCTAACGACACCCTTGTCCTTGAAGTAAGTGTATGTAGAAATAGAAGCAACGTGCTTAAACTTCTTTTTTAGATAGTCTTTAACTTCTTTTCTGCGACGGTCTTCAAAGTCAGTATCAATATCTGGAAAGTCATTACGCTCTTCATTAATAAATCTAAAGAACAAAAGGTTATATTTAATTGGATCTACATCTGTAATTCCAAGTGCGTAGCAAACAAGTGAGCCTGCTGCAGAACCACGGCCTGGCCCAACACGAATATCATTTTCTTTTGCCCAATTAATCATATCTCCAACAACAAGGAAGTATGAGGCAAAGTTTTTCTTAGCAATAATGCTAAGCTCTTCGTTAAGCCTGTCAATATAGGCAGGGTCTGAAGCCTTCTGAAGGCTCTCTAGGCCCTTTTCAGCCAACTCCCTTAGTCTTTCATCGGCATCAGTCTTTGGCACTGGCAGCAGGTCTAAGCCCTGATAGAAGTCATATTCTCCTACCTTGTCTGCAATCTCCATTGTATTCTCATAGATGTCTGTTCGATTAATTCCAGCCTTATTAAAGTCTGCCTCTATCTCAGAACGGTTTTGAATAAATAAATTCATATCTTGAAATGAAATTCTGCGGTCAGGATAAAGATAATTAAATCTATCTAACATGTCTTTCATGTTTCTAGACATATCAAAGTCAGCATCTTTATCAAACTTAGGAGATGTTGATAGAATTAATAACGCTTCCTCTAGGATTCTATCTTCTTCTTTAGCAAAGTGAGCATCTCCTGTTGCAACCGCCTTAATTTCAAGCTTGTCTGCTAATTCTAAAAGGGCGGAGTTGATCTCCACAGGGTTATGTGATTGCACTTCCACGTAAAAATCTTGTCCGAAAGTTTGTTTAAAGTCTTTGAGAAGAAGTTCTGCTTCCTCCATGTTACCTTTATCGATAGCCTTACTAATGAGTCCATTAAGACATCCGCTGAGAACGATAATACCTTCGCTATAATCATTTAAAATCTCCCTATCAATACGTGGCTTATGATAAAAGCCCTCGTTCCAAGCAAGCTCCTGTAGAGTATTTATATTCTCCAACCCCTTTTTATTTTTCGCTAGCAAAATAATATGGTTATAGGCTTGAATAGACTTGTCTGTTTTAGAAGACCTGTCAAACCTATCCGTTGGAGAAATGTACGCCTCAACACCAAGAATCGGCTTAATGCCAATTTCCTTTGCGGCAATTTGCATATCTCTGTGTGAAGAGAGAGTGCCATGGTCTGTAATTGCAATCGCAGTTTGTCCAGCATCCAGCGCTGCTTGGCATAATTCTTTAGGTGAATTTAGTCCATCCATTAACGAATAATAGGAGTGAACGTGTAGGTGTGCAAAGCTCATGCTCTTGCCGTTTTCTCAAGGTAGTGAATTACATCGCAATCTATATCACAAAGATCAAGAGATATAATATCTGCCACAATATCTGATCTAATTGAGTTCATTACTGCTCTGGTCAATTGCTGATCAAGATCTAATTCAAGATTAACATACTTAACCCAAGGTTTGCGTAATGTGTATGGTCCAATTTTCATTCTAACTCCTTCTCAATAGCTTCAATGGTTAAGCAAGGTAAGGCATCTCCACACTCGCACATATCAGGACCGCAACAATCATTTTCGCCGCATCCCATATATCTTGGCTTATGTAATTCCACTACTGCACGAAGGGCGTGTACTGATTGAGCATCACCATTGTAAAGTGCAACATCTAATCTACGATTGATTTCAATTAGCAATTCATCGTGTGTCATTTTAGATCCTTAGATACTAGATACTTGTCCATGAGCTGATCAAAGACTTCTTTACATTTCTCATCACTCCAGCCATTTTCCATGCCAGTAGTTGATACCGCTTCTCTTAGTTTAATCTTATACCAGAATAGATCATTCATTAATATCCGCCTAAGCATTCATTTCTAGTATGATAAAGTCTGATCTTGGTCATTGTTTTTTTATTTGGTGCATATAGCTCTTCACCGCAACATGCTGATTTTAAATACCATTCTTTTGCAAAGAAATCATATAGCATTCCTTTATAATTTCTATATTTGTGCGCCACAAAAACATCAAAAGGATCTGGAATTTCGTAAGTGGTCATAATGGTATTCTACTAAATAGAATAGGGGCAGTCAATAGACTGCCCCTAGACATATTAATTTACCAGTCTACGCTACTGCCAGATGCAGAAGCTTCTTCGGTGTGCCCGCCTTCACCAGCAAAGAATGCTTCTTGCTCTGTGTATGGCATATCACGAACTGCGGTTGTTTCCAAGTCGTAAAGTTCAAGTGATGAAGAATCAAATGGAGCCTCATCCTTTGCGAGTGGAATAATTGTATAACTTGTATCGGTCTTTGTGCCTGAGCGCTTAATGCGCCACATTAGGTTTGTAATTGAACCCATTTCTCCAGCGTATTCAATTAGTGTTGGTGTGATTGTCTTTCCGCTTGAACCCTGAGAAAGAATTGCCACGTATGGATCTTCTTTTCCATCGTCAATAAGAACATTGGTGTAAAGTCGTGAACGACCTTTCCATCCCGCCTTGTAGTCCTTTCGGTGTTGTTCGCAACCATAGCACTTGCCTTGGTCTTCCATAGAACATAAAGCCTTGCGGCGGTAGTCTTTTGGATTTGTGTGCTCTACGGCAATAAAGCCTAAGCCATTCTTTTCGTTGTATGTTGGTGAATCTGGATCAAGCTCTTGAAGGAAACGAACCTTCACGCTTTCTGCATCTTCAAGTTTTGCCCAACGAGCTTTCACTCCGTCTCCGCCTGAGTGTTGCGGTGCATCCATAACCTTATTCAGGTCTTTTAGTCCTTTAACGATACCCATTGTATCTCCTTATTTTATAGTTGATGGTATAGATCCATCTGTCTTACTAGTATAGCATTACCAACTGACATATTCAATATGGGAGACAGAATTTTTAATGCATTGTTTTATTTCCTGGTCCGTCATATCGCCTACATCTTTTGCGTCATGAGGGTATATCCTACCATAATCGTATGATGCCCACAAGATGTCTTTTGTATTTAATCTATTTGCAATACTTAGGCCAAGCTCACGCCCAGCCTCATCAGCATCAGTCATTATTATAATTGTGCTGAAATATTTATTTAATAGCCTTTGTTGCTGAGAAGATAGAGATCCTCCAAGCGTGGCTACAACATTAGGGAAGCCAGCCTGATGCACACGGATTGCATCAAAGCTAGACTCAACTATTATGACATTGCTGCCAATTTTTTTAGCACGATGTATATTAAACATTGTTTTGCTTTTAGGCAAATTTGTACTATTCTTAAAAGACTTTCCTTCAATTGATCTTCCAACAATTCCAATTGGTATACCGTCTGGGCTGTGAACTGGAACAGTAACCATCCCCATGTTTTTAGAGTAGCCTAAATCAAAATCAACAATTGATTGGCCTTCAATTCCCCTAGACTTAAAATAATCTTTTCCTTCTTGTGTAGAAACTAATTCAGTATAAAGCTTTACAAGAGTTTCTTTTGGGAACTCTTCAAATTCTGGCTTGTCTTCCATTAAGCCTTCAAGCAATTCATCAAAATTTTCTAGCACTTCATTTTGCTTTGAGCCAATAAATCTTAGTGCTTCAAAATCATTCTTGTGCAGAATTCTTTTAACAAGTTCGACAAGGTTGCCAGACTCACCACATGCTGGGTTGTAGCAGAGCCATGCACCATTCTCACAACTAATGCTAAAGCTTGCAGTGTGTCTATTGGAATGGAATGGACAATACATTAATAAATTATTATTTGCTTCTGAAGTTTCATGTAGGCCTAAAGCCTTTACAATTGCTTTTACTTGCGAGATAGCGTATTGCGTGGAATCAGCTTTCCTTGCGTAATTGCCTCTGAGTGCCATGCTTTCTTCTTTCCCACGTATACCCCATAGAGTGTCATTAGGAACACCCATGTCGATCCATCAAATTCTACCGAAAAGTTAGTATCTATGTCAAGTACCCTAAGATATCCCTTGTCCCTCATCTGGTGCGTAAGCATACTTTCATATTGATGCTTAATGCGAACCATATCAGAGTCGTCTAGAAATTCAACTCTAACCTGAAATCTTTTTATCGTTTTGTGATTCATTATTTTGGAACGGATTCTCATAAATCTCTTTGACGATACCCCTGTTGATATCCCAATCTAAGTATAAACCAAACTCATGTCCATGTCGATTCTTGCGTGATACCACCTCAATCATATTTGTTCCTGGGTATCTGTGAACAGCCATAGCCATGTCTGCATCATATTCAATTGCCTTTGACCAAGCCACCTGCGACATCATTGGTGGGTTATCTTGATCTGAAACGTCGTCTGCAGTTGCTGCAGTAATATCAATAATTGGAATATTGTTTGATACTGCTAGCATCTTGAACTCACGAGAAACATTTCGGTTACGTTCAACTTCAGAATTACTTCGCTTGTTATCGTTAAATAGCTGATGATAGTCAAGGATTACTAGGTCTGGTTTGTGCTGGTCAATCTTACCTTGAATAGTTGCAGGAGTTACTTCAGTATTTCCCTCATTGGAAATAAGAATAAAGCTGTTTTTGTTTTCAAATTTCTTCTGAGACCATGAGCGGAAGTCATCAATATTAATATCACCCTTGGAAAAATCTGAAGCCTTAAACAGTCCTGAGCCAAGCATAGTATAGATACGATCACGCATATTCTCTGGGGACATTTCAAGAGAAACAATCATAGGCTTAAATCCTTGTTCCCATGCCTTACATGCAAGATATGAAGTAAACCATGTCTTACCACGGCCTGGCCAGCCGATAGCGACGATTAGGTGCCCTGGAGCCATACCTGTTGGGTAAGCTAGGTCTATGGCCTCAAAACCCGTCCTGATGCCTGGAGAGCCACCCATTTCAGCAGACCTTACACGCAATAACTCCATGTGCCTAATTGCGGCATCCGCATCAGTAATATCTAAGTCTCTTACATTATTGGTAAATCTGCTTAGACCAGCAAGCTGACTTTGCATTTGTTCTAATACTCTTGAGGCAGCATCCTCTTTTAATGCTGAGCCACTCTTTAATAAAATGTTTTTTAATTTAGCAGATAGAAATTCATTTTTAAGTGTATCTAAATAGTAGCCAGTCTCTGCTTTAGTGTCTACTGGCTCAAAGTCTTTAAACTTTTCTTGAAGGATTCCTACTTCTGGTACAGCCTTAAATTTATAATAATATGATTTTAGCCCTTCCCAAATATCTTTATGGGAGGTAAATAGATCGTCTACATTGTCTGCTAGCAAGGTGCTTATATCTTTATTTTTACATACAGCAGAGATTAATGTTGCTTCTGTATTCACTCTATTCCGCCTTGCTCTACCATCTTCTTCGTTTCTTCCAGTAACAAACGACGCTTTTCTTTATCCTTTTCAATCTCAATCTTAAGTGCATCCATCTTATCAAAGTTATAAAAGAAGAATTGAAGTGGGTGCCCATTTTTAGTTAGCCCAAAATAATACTCTAGAAGTTCTTTTGCACGAGTATATCCTACACTATCAATGACGTCTTGCATAGCCCACTTTTCACGGAACTTATTAATAGTAACAGCCCTATTATATTTTTCTTTATATAGGTTCTGATAAAGAGTCAAAAGGATATACGGCTCTTTACTGTTTGCCACGCTTTAGTTCTTCCTCTACCTCTTGAGTTTTCTGAATTAGTTTATTTTCAACAAAAGCATATACTCTTTCGGTGGCAGCATCAACCGTCTCTCCTTGTCTGACATCATCCTCAATGCCGACTCCGATTTTAATGCTCTCATAATTACCAAGATTTCTGGTAAATGATAGGTCTACTTTTACTTTTGTTGTCACTTGTGCTCCTTCTTAATATGGTTAGATAATGTTATGTGTGCAAAATCAGATCGCACTTCAAGCTCTTTGTTACATTCAGGGCATATGACTATGCGACTACTTGCCATCTTTTGAGCCAACAATCTTTAATACCACTGGGCCATTTAATGAATTCCAGTAATCTGTCTCTGCTTCTTTCTTGCGCTTTTTAGAAGCACCAGTTTCAAGTGTATACTTCACTGGTTCAACCATTACTCCGCCTTCCATATTGGGATAAACTTTCCCTCATCGGTTTTAGTATACAATATAAAGTTGTTTTTGAGAAGCCCCAATAATTCTGCCTTAGATGGAATTTCAGAAGAATGGCCTGAGTCTAATATATGTTGATGTATATCAAGTATGTGTTTTTGATTAAACATATATTTGGACCAAGTCGGGCTATCTGGATCACCAATTGGATATATCTTTGCTGGAGATAAAACCTTTCCCTCTAAGATATAATCTTGTATTGTAACTCTATGCTTATTAAGCATGGCTGAAACTTCTACAATAGTATAGGCATTTTCCATATTCTTTTTTGCTTGAGAATATGAATACATAACTCTTTTTTTGTCTACATAGCACCAAGCAACTAGTTCATCTTTTGATCTTGATGAACTAAGTACCTTATGGATCTTATCGTTTAAGAAGAAATACCGTAGGTTTTTTGATTTGCCGTCTCTTTTTGATCTAGCCATTTACCGAAAGCACTCGTTTCTTTATTGATCATCCAGCGTTTCCCGCACATTATACAGAAAAGCTCCATATGAAGTTTTTGTGAAAATACTCTGTCAACAAAAACTCTACCTCTACATTTTCCACACCACATTATAAAGTAAACAACTTTCCGTCTACAACGCATGAGTAGTCTGGTGAAACGTGAATCATCTGTACGTGAGGATAATCATTTACAATATGTGCAACAGCAAATCCCTTTTGCCAGTCATGGTGCTGAGTGTATTTCATTCCTGGACCCTTTTCATCACACATGTGCCCAATCTCGTATCCTCTTAATGTTTCGCCTTCTCCATTATTTCTTAGTTCATAAGTAACCATGTGTGAAGCAATTCTATGAGAGTGTCCTCTAATCAAAGATATCTGCATGTCTTCCATGTCTTTTCTTGCTGAGCCTGTTGCTGCAATTGACATTCCATGGTGTACGTGAATATCTCCGAAGCGGCGCTTTGGAAGATCGTCATAATAAATATACTCATACCCCAAAGAGTCTAATGACCACAGGGCTTCTGGTGTTACTTCATTGATGTAGTCTGGAAGTTTAGCATCTATATAATTAAAAATTCTTATGTCGTGATTTCCAAGTGCTGAGAATAGCTGTGCGTTTGGAAGCATCTCTCTAGTCTTAGCATAGAAATCCCTAGCGCCTTTTGCCTCATGTCGCATCATTGGCACAATTAAATCTTTGCTATCGTTCTTATGCAATTGTAAAAATTCTGCAGAGCGTCCTTCAGTATACTTGCTATAGCAAGCCTGATCATCTGTATCGCCAAGGTAGTCAACGACGTCTGGCTTAAACCACTTCATTACCTTAAACCATAGAGCAATCATCTTGTCATCTTGGTATGGGAACTGCTGATCGGATGAAAGCATCCATTTTAAATCGTTACTCATTATCTACCTTTATACGAAAAAAGTCACGGGTACGTGACTTAGATGTTACAATAATTGTAACATATTAGTGGAGCGTGTCAATAGGTTAAGCGAGCTGTCCTGTAACAAATAATGTAAATTTCATGGTGCCATTTGCTGTACTAGTTCTAAATAGCAAATCGCAAGATGTGGCACCAACGCTCACAACTTGAGGGAAAATCTGTGAATTGGCAAATGACGAAGTTGAGTTCATTTGAACCCAAACAGAAGGTGTTCCTACAAAGGTCTTGCCATAGGATACCGTTTTAGCATTTGTTGCTGAAGCAGCAGAAGAAACTTTTACTGAGCTTGGGACTGGAACAATTGTATTATATGCAACTGTGGTTTTCTTTGTAGGGTCTGTTGCATTTGAAAGTCCAGAGGCATCCACGGCAATATTAGATACCGTTTCTCCCTTTGCTACAGTCTGTAGGTTCTGTATAATTAAACCAAGCAGGTCTGATGTTACAGGGTCTCCTGCATTAATAGACATTGGTTTTAATGTAATTGCCATTTATTACTCCTTTGGCTGTTCCGCTGGAACTTCCATCTTTTGAATTTGTTCTATCAATTGTGTTATTTCTGCACGAAGCAAAGCAATATGTGTCTCATACTGTGAGACAATTTCGCCAATTCTTTGCTGTAGTGCTTGAATAACTAATTCTGTTTTATCCATTGTATTTCCGTTTCTATTCATCATAAGGATACCATTATCCTTCTAGGGCGTCAAGTCTTGCTTGAAGAGTATCTATCTTATTAACCATTTCTTTAAATGCTCCAACTAAATACATTGGTATCTTTTCATATGCTACAGACTCTGGAGCCCCATCCTTATATATAACAAGATCATTATTTGGCTCAATATCATGAACATCTTCTGCAATTAAACCAAGGTGGGTTTGATCTGGTCTATCTGAATAATCTGATTTAAAATTAAATGTGACTGGGCTTAAAGATCCAATTAAGCTATACATTAATGGTGTATTTTGATATTCAATATTTTCTTTGTATTGGCGGCTAGATGATGTTACATACACTCTAAGGTATCCGCTTGAATCTTGAACTACGGTAGATCCAGATCCTGGTGCAGTTGTTGAAGTTCCTAAAGTATTAGCAAATATCGCACCGCTTGTAAGAAGTTTTGTTTTTGGTCCGCTTGCAAGTCCCTGTGTATCGGATCCACCGTGACCTACCATGACGTTACCGCTGGCTCTTAAATCATTCCATCTAAATGTAGGGGTTCCTAGATCGTAGTTGGATCCTCCCCCCCAATAAGGGTAGCAGTGGGTTGTCCAACCACCAGTGCTTGTAGACTGAAAACCAATTCCTCCAATTGACAAGCAGTCTGCTCCGCCTAGGTTTCCTTTTGTATTTATAAATGATGTTCCGCTACCAGCTACTAAAGTCTGTCCAGTTAGTGTCCCTGCTTTTATTTTTTCAGCAGAAATTTCAAAAGCTGCTATAAAGTCTGCAACAACAGCATTAGCAGACAATGTTCCTGTTCTAATTAAACCGCCTTCAATTGTTGTTGTATTTGTTGGATTGGCTGTTGTGCTATTAATAAACTCAACAATCTTTTCTCTACTAAATCCAGAAGCGGGGAGAGCAGCATTTGATTTAGTGAATGCATCTGTAAGTCTAGTATTAAGGTTATTTCCGTTTATTGTTACACCTGTACCGAGTGTTCCTGTAAATGTTCCATTAGCTTGTAATGCATTTGCTCCTGCGCTTGCATTAGAGACTACCGTGGATGCCGCAGTTCCTCCAATCGTTACAGTTCCAGATATGGAGGTTGCTCCATCAATAACTGCACCTGTTGCATAAAGCTTTCCGCTTGAATTTACTTTAAATGCGGCAGCTGAAGATGACTGTGAGCCTACCCAAATTCTATATTCATCTGTTGCGCTTAATTTTACAACAGAAGGTATTGTTCCTGTTGTATCTCCTAGCGTTATTGTTCCATTGCTTTCTAGCTTTGTATTACTACTAGAAATAGTTCCTGTAGTTTGTGCAGTTCCATTTATTGTCCATCCGCCGATATATCCTTGACGTGCATCAAGTTTTCCATCAGCTTGAGTAATTGCAACAGTCTGAGCATTATTAGTGTCGTATGCAAATAGTCCAGAGCTATTGAGTCTTACTCTTGCTCCTGCATTTGCAGCAGCACCAGCAAATAAAGAACCTCCGTTTAGCTGGACATCTCCAGTAAATGAACCACCAGTAGCATTTATTCTTCCTGTTGTGTATACATTGGAGCCATCCCAATATAAAAAGTTTGTTGCGCTACCAACTCTGAATTGGCCAGTGTTAAGCCAAAAGTTGTGTCCAAAGTTTGTAGAAGATTTATTCAATATTATTCCACTATAGGTGCCAGCAGTTTGGCTTGGTGTTATTGTTGTTGAAGTGTTAATTGATTGTGCTATGCCAGTTCCTATTTTAAATAGGTCTGCTGTTTTCCCGCCGATTGATAAAACTGATTTTAGCTGGGCCCATACATCTGCTGGTGCATCTGGATCTATAATTGGCCCAAAGGTTCCAGAGAATGGGGAAGCCCAAGAAATTGCATTGTATGGGCTCTTTGCTGTTACCTGATAGTAATATAATGTGTTTGGTATAAGTCCTGTTGTTGTAAACGATGTAGTTGTTTTACCATCTACCTGACCATATTCCCAAATTGGGTTTGGTGTAGTTGCTGGATTTTGTGTTGTCCATCTAATAACATACCCTGCTGTATTTGTATCAAAGTTTTGATTCCATGTAAATGTGGAGCCTGCACTAAATCCAGTTTTGTCATTTGCATCTATAAAAGGATAAGGTGTGGCTCCTGTTGGTGCAGAAGGAGGGGTAGAAGTATCTGGGTCCGCATTCTTTGGAGTTACTGATCCGCCAGCATCTGGTCCAACTGCAATTACATCTGTGTTGTTTTGAGTTAGCCACTTATCTCTTGATCTAACTTTAACCCAACGTGGTGCAAAGTCAGATGTATTAATACTAACATTTGTGGAGTTACCAACATACACAATATACTGATTAGCAAAATCTGCTGTAAGGCTTTCAAAAATAACAATATCTTCTTGAACGCTTGTTGGGTCTATTGTAAATTTAACTCCATAGGACTTAAATCCTGCAGTTAGCGTTAGGCCTTGAACGCCTTTGGTTAAGTTGGGTATATCAAATCCATATGTAACTATTGGTGATCTTGGTCCTAGGCTTAACAATAAAGTTTCTGGGTCTTGGTATTCATACTGAAACCAAAATGAAAAGATTTTGTTTGCTCTAGTTAGCGGTACCTTTATTGTTATATCAAATGAATCGTTAGACTTTTCAGCAGCCTTAGCCGCAGCGGCTGTATCTGTTTTCTGTAAATCGGGCTTGCCATACCATTTTTCCCAATTTGCTGCGTCTAGTGCACCCATTTAGAATGTTAATCCTAATCTATACTCAATATCCATCTGTCGGCCCAAGGACTTTGTAATTGGTGATGAAAGGACAGATCTGCTAATTAATCCATAGTCTGACCTAAATGAGTCCTCATCATTAATTCTTAATCCATCCATAAGAACTGTAGATGATCCTGAAGACTTTGCTTTTACTCCAACTGATATTCTTGTTATTGAAGTGTTGTCTGGAGTTCCGCTTCCGTATGAGCTGCTATATAAATTGTTTAAAGTTAAAGATTTTATCTTATTCCCTACAGAAAGATCTCCTAAGAATCTTATTTCATAGTAGTCTGTAGATGAGCTGTAGGCTCTAACAAATACATAATCTAGGTTTGTATCGCTTTGATTGTAAGCTAAAGTCATGCTGTCATTTGGGCTGTACCCAGATAGGTCCAAATTTAAATCGTAAGAATATTTTTTTAAAGAAGAAGATGTAGCAGCAATAGGTATGTAATACGTTCCTATTAGGGGAATTGGTGTTGACACTGCTTCTACAGCTAGTCCAGCATCATCTAGCCAATACTGACCACTTTCAAAGTTGGATATAGAACGGCTAGAGTAGTCTGTAGATCCTAGAGTTACGCTTGGGTACAAGCCTATCTCATTAATTGTTCCAGATACTTCTGGTGGCAATGTTGCTTTATAGACTACCCCGTATGTTGTTAATCCAGTAAGTGCACTAGTTTGTATATCTGGGCTACTTAAAGTAACTCTTGATTTATAAAACTCAAAACCTAACTGTGTATCATTTACGGTTGCTGCAGTAGTTGATATTCCTATTGCAATATCTTTTAATGGATTGGTTGATTGACCAGCTAGGTATTCAGTTATGTATCTTTTGCCGTACTTTGTTAAAATGTTTTTAGATCTTCCAATCTCAATTCCATCTTGCAAAAAAACATATTCTCCGTTTATCATTAATTTATATTGCATATCCTGCCACTCCCGTTACTTCGCTGCCGACGCTATTTTTTATGTTAAATTTAAATTCCACAAACTGATTTCCATTTCCATCAGTTACCATGTTCTTGCTAATCAATGTTATGTCTTCTAGTCTTGGTGCACCCTTTGGGGTTATCTCTTCGTCACCCTCGCCCGTACCGTCGCCTGGATCATCTGGATCTTCTTCCTCATTGCCTACCCCTACAGACTGTACTGGCTCAAGGCTTCCCTTGTTAACAATAACATATGAGTCTGGATTAAGAACACCAATTAAAGGGTCTCCTGTGTATAACAAAATCTTTTTAGACTTTGGTATTTTAGATGCGGGTACTTTAATGTTATCGGCCATATTTACATTCTACCATTTCATCCTGCATAAATCGATCTACAAACAACCTGGGTGGTTGGTGAATTTTGATCGTATGTTGTATCTAAAGATAGCACAACATATTTGCCCACAGAAGGAGGAGAGGAATCTTCTGATGAATATAGCTTATTTAAAGGATATGATATTTCTACAACATCTCCTATTTGGAGTAATGGATTTATAAATGTTTGAAGGGTAACAACCCTTTGTTGCTTGGCCCATTGGTCTGTCATCCAATCTGCCAGCTTCATAGCCTCTGATTCTTTTTGTATCCAGACCGACTCAAAGCTAACCTGCTCTGCTTTGTCGGCATCTGTTAATTTAGGATTCATATACTCGTACTGCTCAGTTGGTCCCAGGTAGTCTCCGACTACAATAAATTGTCTTTCTGCCCCGTTATCAAGAGGAGTAAATGCTCCTGTGTTATTCATTACAAATATATCCATTGTATATGAATCTAAAGACGATCCCACAATTGTAACGTCTGGATTTTGAACAAGTATTGGGTATCTTGGAAATGTTGGGCCGCTAGCAAACCTAGACTTAACTCTCCTGAGCTCTCTAGCCACTGGGCCAAATTCTTTTACCCATATTGCATATTCTGCAGTTGTTCCTTTTTCAAAAACAAAATCTGATATAGTTTTTACAAGTGCTGAGTTTTCTCCGAGGAATCCGTGATAGATGCTAAAATAATTATTGCTGACAAACTCATTGTCTGTAATCGGAGCAGAATAAACATAATCAAAAGAACAAATTCCTTGCAATGAAACAAGCCCGATCTTATTGGTTAAAGTTATTGGAGACGTATCAACAACAGAAAACTGTTTGCTATTGATCATTATCTTAAATATTCTTGATGCAGTACCATTAATTGTTTGATCGGTAGCCTTAATGTCAACTCTGTAAAGCTCTCCACCATTTATGTTAGTTATAATAGTTCCATCAGAATCTTTTTGACTGCTTATCATTGACACTGGTTTGCCCGCTACTATTTTGTAGAAGTTTATATCCTTATAATTTGTTTCTCCATTTGAGTTTTGGGAAGTTCCCATGGTTAAGAAGTATCCACTTGAGTTAGAATCATTTAATGAAAAGGCTAATCCAGAAAGAGCTCTCTGCTCTCCTGTAGCTTGTTTAGTTTTTGGATCTACTATTAATGGGAAATATAGATTTGTTCCTATAATAAAGTTCTTGCCCCCCGTATACTTGGCATTTGTGGTGGCCATTGAATATACTGTATTTAATGGATAAGAGGCTGGCTTGGTAGGATCAACGTTAGGCACTGGAATAGAATTTGGTGCCGTAAGAGTCATAAATGATCTTGAAATTGGATTTAATAAATTGTTTGTAGAGTCTGGAACCATGTTGGTTAGTTGAAATACATAATCGCTATCTGTAAATACTCCTGATACGGAATTCCATTTCTGGCCACGCCACTCTTCCTTTAGTGGTGTTATGTTTGCACTGTGTGTAAGGTCAGCCGTATTGCCAGCTGGGACAACCCCAAAAGCATTTCTAGTTTTAATTCTGTATCTTCCAGTAGCTGCAAAAGTTTGTGGTGCAGCCAGACCTTGAAATTTTGAAACATCGGAATCTGAGGTCATCCACTTAACATCTGTAGGGCCAACATATTTTAATATAGATGGATTGTAGGTCGCTGTTGCCAACTTGACGTATGTATATTCTATTGCATCAAATTCAATTATTTCTTTGTCTAGTATTAGATACCCTGAAAAAGAATATATTTGCTTATCTCCACCTTCAACAACTACGGGCTCAATATGAACAACACCATTTGCAGAAACTTCTCCCGCAGAGTTTGTATCGGCAGGGGCTACAGGCAATAAGTCTTTTACTAGTGCTCCTGCTCCTAACATAGAAACTGCTGATCTATAAATAGGTTCTGCTGAAGTTAGATAAGCTGATCCTAATTGTGGCGTATACACAACCTTTACTGCTTTTACTGTAGGAATGTTTTCTACATTCAAGTCTGATATATTTGCCAAGTTAGACCCAATTGCATTGTATCTAAAATTAAACTGTGTGCCCCTGTCTTTAAAGATATAATCTCTTGGATAAAATTGCAGCACATCGTTTTCATCAAATGTTGCAATCATCTGTGTATCCTTACAAAGGTCCTGTATGTGCTGCCATACTGTTTGGGCGCTGTCTGTATACCAATATTGTGGAGTGATGCTTGCAGTATCGTTTGCTGGCAAATTAAAATTATAGTTAGTGAATCCAATTGAGTCTAGTAGCCTTCTTATAATTGCTGTAGATGACATCTCGCTTGTAACAACATCTGGTGGTTTTATGTATTGTAACTCTTTTGCACCGTCTAGTCCTGTTATATCTATTTCTCCAAATTCACTTACAGTAAAGTCGTTTGTATAAAATACTCCAAGCTTTACTTTCTGTGATGCAATTGTTGTAAATGGAATAATCTTAACATTAGTGTATAGATTAACCTTAGACTTATCAAATGCAATTAATTTATCATGATATGCATACAGCTTATCAAATGCATTTATGGATAGATTAATAGAATTTGCTGTAACATTTCCTACTGGAATTAATCCAGCTACTTCATCAGATGAATTTTTATTAATTGAAAATGATACCAGTCTGTCTGATACGTTTATTACATACTTGGGTGCTATCTCTATTATTCCTAAGTACCCGCCTGATTCTGATATTGTATTTACCTGAAGTTTTAGACCTGCAATATCAACAGGAGATGAAGGAGATGTAAACTCATCTGTTGACCATGTTGATCCGTTGTAGTATAAATCTACCACGCCTTTGTTTGGAGCATCTGGGGCAGTTGTTCCTGTATAAATTAATGTTTCTGTTCCAGTAAGTCCTACTGTCTTTAAATTCCATGATGTAGGCTTGCCGTGTGATGTCTCAAACTTAATTGTAATTTTGTTTGTAACTGCTGCAACATTATTTATCTTAGGGTATGTTAGTGTTAGTATACAGTTTGATAAAGCATTGCTGGCTCCTGTTGTTTTAGCAATCCAGTACTTGTAAGCTGTCTTGACGCCTGGATAGTAGAGTCTATAATCAAATGCCTTTGATGAGTTATAGTTGGCTGCATTTAATACGCCTGAAGTTTTTCTGGCAGCAAGTGTGGGGTCTCCAAGAATCAAATACTGTATCCCCGCAGACTTTGGTCTTCTTGGATCAATAATGCTTGTTATTGGAAAAAGCTTTTGATAAGGCTTGGCTCCTGATGGATTTGTGTATGCAAGGGATCCTTCTGGATTATCTGTAGTTCCGCCTGGCCCCATAATTGTTGCGCCTGCAATCAAATCATTCATGTTGTATTCAAACCAGCAACCGTTAGTCATCTGAAGTGTTGTTGATTTATTTATAGCATCAAGTACTATTGGAGCTGATAACATTATACTTCTTCCAGGCTAATAGAAACATCCCAAAACTCTTGAGCAACATCTGCAGTTTTTTCTTTTACATTTCTTTTAATCACAGTAAATGAGCAAGCTGTAAATGACATTGTTAAAATTTCATCTCTTGCAGATACTCCGTTATATGATATCTTAACCTTAAAGGTTCCTGTTCCTTTGCCATGGTAAAAAGACCTTAAGGAAGAAGCCCCTAGTCCACCATCAACTGTCATGGCGTCATTGGTTGGTAGCATGCTCCAACTTGCGCCTATGGATTTTTTATCTGCAATAAATATCTTTCTGAGGGAGCCGTTAGACATTCTTTGAGTACTTTCAATTCTATTAGTATCAATTGAAACGGGTGCTCTGTTATGCTCAGTTATTTTTGACCATACTGGTGTGTCGTTTGTTGATGTATCTAAAAATAGTAGGGAGCCTACTGGCAGGGTTAGCGTCATGTTCTAATACTCACATTCTTATTGCTTCCAACCATTTTACCATTAATCGAATCAATACTCTTGATTGCGGTAATTGTTTTTCTAGTAACAAGATCTGACAATTGATTAATATCCCCATCGTAACCATTAATATTATTTGTAATATTAACTACAGCTCCTGAACCTGAAGATACGCCTCTATCTCTCATAGGCTCAAATCTTAAAGCTGCCTGCTTAACATCATATTTTGGAGAAGCATATGGAACTTTGCCCATGTTTGGAACAACCATATT